>MDTB01060454.1_pt1 | contig 19757 bp, 16 predicted proteins | sample 811161 | NCBI WGS metagenome assembly MDTB01 (sample SAMN05326650, study PRJNA326480) | marine metagenome | isolation source: seawater | place: Mediterranean Sea | collected 2009 | reverse complement strand
TCAGTTCCATGACGAATCGTCCCAGCAGACTCACTATCAGGACCAATCATAAAACCCGGTTCATCTACAAAACTAAGCACTGGCAGATGGAAACTATTACAAAAATCAACGAAACGACGCAGTTTTTGCGCCGCAGGTGCAGTCATAGCTCCAGCATAAAACATACAATCATTCGCGATGACTCCGACTGAGTACCCGTTAAGCCTCGCGAGGCCAGTGATGATACTCGGCCCATACTGTCGTGCTATTTCAAAGAAACTAGAAGTATTGGACGACCTATCAAGAACAAGCTCAATAATTCGACGCATCTGAAAAGGCTGCCTCGAGCTTCTTGGGATAATACTCTTTAACTCATCTTCGCAACGATCCACAGGATCACTGCAAGCGATTTGCCTCGGTCGCTGCCAAGCGTTGTCTGGAACAAAAGATAGAAATGTGGATACTTGATCCAGGGCATCCTGCTCAGTCACCGCCAAGTTATCTATGGCGCCACTCCTTAAGTGGATTTGTGGACCACCAAGTTCATCTTTAGTCAAATCATGACCAAGTGCGCGCTTTACGACTTGCGGACCCGCAATCAAAACTGCAGCATTCGCAGTCATCACCGAAAAATGTGACGCAACAAGTCTTGCGGCCGGCAATCCCGCCACGGGTCCTAATGCAGCGGTGGCCACTGGCACATGGCCCAGTGTTTGGGCTAATGAGTAAAATCTTGAGGTTGCAAAAACAGGATCGCCCACTGGCCGGTGTTTTTTTTCCTGATTCGTGCCACCTACCGCTCCTCCACCACCCTCGTGCAACCTTATGAGCGGGACCTTATACTGCAACGCAAGTTGCTCCGCATAAACACTCTTCCTCAGGCCAGCGGGGTTTGGAGAACCGCCTTTCAACGTAAAATCCTCTCCACCAACGATAATGTTTCGTCCATTTAACGTAGCAAAACCAAGAACAAAATTCGCGGGCTGGAAAGCGATGAGATTACCTACCGAATCATACTCAGGAACACCAGCTCCTTCTCCAAGCTCATTAAAACTGCCCTCATCAATTAACCCACTAATCCGTTCGCGGATCGTTAAACGCCCCTTTTGATGATGCTTTTTTACCGCATTGGGGCCTCCTTGTTTTTTCGCCAACTCCCTTCGATGATTGATTTGATCGATATCGGATTTCCAAGTCATCTCACTGACCCGTCTCAAGAACAGCCACTGTCTGATTCTCCGCTAGTAAGTCCTTTTCAGACACACGGAGCTCTATCAATTTCCCAGATGTATTGGCGACAATCGGTATTTCCATCTTCATACACTCTACAATTAATATCACCTGATCAACTAGGATATCATCGCCAACTTGGGTAACCAGCTTCCAGACCTGACCAGCGACATGGCTTTTCAGATGTAATCTCATATAATATTCCAAAAAGTAAGACTCACCAGAGCCAGGTCCTAACTAAGTTACGTCATAAAACCAAAATCGCGCTAGTTAGCAATTTGTCAGGGTAACAAAAGATCAATACAAGTGTCTATTTCCTGCTGTTGCCAATCAAATTTAGTTCAGAGCTCGACAGATTATCAATATCTCACAGGAGGCTAGTCTTTTTCTCTGAGTTGTGCCGTCCATAAATCTGCGTAGCTGCCTCCTATCTCTAAAAGCTCCGAGTGCGAACCTTGCTCCAGAATTTCTCCATGGCTCATAACTACGATTTTGTCAGCATTGATAATAGTGGATAGGCGATGTGCAATGACAAGGCTTGTATATCCCCTAGAGATTTCATTCAAAGCCTTCATAATTGATCTCTCTGATTTACTGTCCAATGACGAAGTTGCTTCATCAAATACCAATATCGCAGGCTTCTTTAAGATGGTGCGCGCTATGGTTACACGCTGTTTTTCTCCGCCGGAGAGTTTTAGGCCTCTTTCACCAACTACAGTATCAGACCCATTAGGCAGCTCTTTAATAAAATCCTCTAGGTGTGCAAGCTTTACTGCTTCTAGCACTTGAGTATCGGAAGCACCAGGATTACCGTAACGAATATTCTCAAAGATGCTGTCATTAAAAAGCACAGTGTCTTGGGGCACTATTCCAATGGACTCACGTAAGCTCCTCAACGACACACTAGCAATATTTTGTCCATCAATAAGAATACTGCCTCCTAGAATATCATATGAGCGAAACAACAACTTTACCAAAGTAGATTTTCCAGAACCACTGGCACCTACAATTGCCACTTGTTGACCACCTTTGATCGTAAGATCGATGCATTTCAGAATCGATCGATCGCCATGGTACGCGAAGGACACAGCTTTAAAGACTACATCTCCCCCAGAAATTATAAGGTCAGGCGCATTCCGTTCCTCGCGTACGTTCGAGGTCAAACTCATCAGAGAGAACATATTTTCTATGTTCGCAGTAGCTCCTCTAATTTCTCTATATACAAAACCGAGGAAATTTAGAGGCATGAAAAGCTGCATCATGAAAGCATTAATAAGCACAAAATCGCCGATGGTCATCACTCCATGTCTTACATCACTCGCAGCAAGCCAGAGCATTATTGCCATCGCAACCGAGATAATAAATCCCTGGCCAGTATTCAATGCCAACAAAGACAGGCGTTCTTTACGCTTAGCCTGCTCCCATACCTTTAGGGCTTGATCATATCTTTCGCTCTCATAATCCTCGTTTGTAAAGTATTTAACCGTCTCGTGATTTAACAAACTCTCAACACACACTGTCCCCGCTCTGGAATCTGCTTGCGCGGCATCTCTCACAAATTGCGTACGCCAATCCGTCGTAATCATTGAAAACAGGACAAATAAAGCCGCCGCCATAATAGTAACGAGAGCGAAACTTATGCCATAGTTGTACAATAATAGCCCGGCCACCAATATGATTTCTAATAAAGTTGGCACTATGTTAAAAACAAAAAACCTCATTAAAAAACTTATGCCATTTACGCCGCGGTCTATGTCCCGCGATAGGCCACCAGTGCGCCTGTTTAAGTGAAATTCTAGGTCAAGATGATGCACATGCTGGAAAACCTCTAGGCCTATTTTACGCATGGCCCGCTCGCATACCCGACCAAAAATTGTGTCTCTGATCTCTCCCATAACAAGCATAGAAAATCGGGCAAAACCATAGGCGAAAATTAATGCAATGGGGACTACGATGACCTCGGTGATACCCTTGCTTGTGAGCGAATCAACCACATGTTTGAGTATAAACGGTCCGCTTACACTTGCTCCCTTTGACAACATCAAACACCCTAAAGCCACAGCTATTCGGAGTCTGTACTTTAATAGGTACGGTGAGATTGCCCTGAATACCTTCCAATTAATCTGTTGATCAGGATTTTCAGCATAGTTGCGATTTTTCATGCATAGGACTCAGCAAGAGAGGAATACCCTAATAATAAGTGTGGATTATAAGGCCCGATTGGTTCACATTATTCAAGACTATTTTCACTCAAAGGAAATCAAGAAGATAATCATCGAAACTAAAAAATAATAAAAAAAGCTTGAACTTCTTACGTCAAAACCCCACATAAGAGTCATAAGGAAAAAAAGATTGGTTGCAAGCCATTCAAAAATTCAGGAGCGTCAAATGTTGAAGGTGAAAGATCTTACGAGGCGATATGGTACATTTCTTGCCGTAGAAAATGTTTCTTTTTCTGTAAGCAAAGGAGAAATTGTCGGCCTGTTGGGGCATAATGGCGCGGGGAAAACCACGATTATGAAGATGCTTAGTGGTTACCTCGAACCTAATTCTGGAGGCGCTGAGGTAGACGGGCATCACATTCAAGATGACCTAAAGGCGGTCCAAAAAGTGCTGGGATACCTGCCCGAGACCTTGCCATTATACCCGGAGATGACAGTGGCCGAATACCTTAACTTCTCTTCCGACTTAAAGGGTCTAAGGCACGGAGAGAAAACTACAGAGATCTTGCGAGTAATTGAGTCTACAGATCTTAAAGAAAAATTCCTCTCTCCGATTTCAAACTTGTCGAGAGGTTACAAGCAAAGGTTAGGAGTTGCTCAGGCAATTCTCGGAAATCCGAGTCTTCTCATTCTAGATGAGCCCACAAACGGGCTTGATCCGGAACAAACACAGCACATGAGGTCGCTTATACGCGACCTAGCAAAAAATGCAACGGTAATTCTTTCAACACATATAATGCAGGAAGTAGATGCCTTATGCTCCAGAGTCCTAATGTTGCACTCTGGTAAGCTCGCTCTCGATGCTCAGCTAGATGAACTTCGCGCCAATAATTCTGTGCTGGTTGAATCTACGCTAGACCCCACTAAAATTAAGTCCATAGAAAACTTATATGGTGTTGAATCCATCTCAGTTATCGGTACAGCTCACGGCTCTAGCACCTATCGAGTTACAACCAATGCTAGCTTAGAACTAAAAAACGTTTGCGCTGGCATTGCAAGCGAAATATCGCATCAAAAAGAGTCCTTATTTCTATTGAAGCCTGAGTTACTTAACCTAGAGACTTTATTTCGAGAGGTGGGTGACACGGATTCTGAGGTGCAGGGGGTTGAAGATGCAGCATAATAAAGACTTCATATCGATAGTAAGTAGCATCTTAAAGAAAGAACTCTCGCTGTTTTTCTCATCACCCATTGCCTATATCTTTCTCGCCTCTTTCGCCGTAGCCACCCTCTTTATCTTTTTCTGGGTGGAGTCTTTTTTCGCTCGGAACATTTCTGATGTCCGACCACTTTTTGAGTGGATGCCTCTCCTTCTTCTACTACTGAGCTCCGCTTTGACCATGAAAATGTGGAGCGAAGAGCGCAAAAGCGGGGGGCTTGAGTTTGTGTTAACCCGAGCGGTCCCTGTCTGGTATTTTGTGCTTGGGAAGTTCCTTGCTTGTCTACTCCTACTTTTTTTAGCACTAGCGATTACCCTGCCACTTCCGCTTTCAGTTGCCCTTATCGGAGAACTAGATTGGGGTCCAGTTTGGGCGGGTTACTTTGCCACACTCTTTCTTGGGGCCTCATATCTCAGCATCGGACTGTATGTTTCCGCGAAAAATGATAACCAGATCGTAAGTCTAATATCGGCTTGCGCACTCTGTGGATTGTTCTATCTTATCGGCACTCCTCTCATCACAGATCTGTTCGGTAGCCAAGTGGGAGACATTCTGCGTCTTGCAGGTACTGGGTCTCGCTTTGAGTCAATAACCCGAGGTGTAATCGACATTCGCGATTTTTACTATTACGGCAGTCTTATTATTTCATTTTTGGCACTAAATGTTTACGCGGTGGAGAAAGAGCGTTGGGTTACAGACAGCACGAAATCCCTTCACAAAAAGTGGCAACTACTCCTACTCCTCCTGGTTTCTAACGCCCTCACTGCCAACTTTTGGCTGAGTCAAATTAGCATTCTCAGGCTTGACATGACGGAAGGCCAACAATATTCCATTTCTCAGGCAACTGAAAAATATCTTCACCAACTTCAAGAGCCTTTGTTAGTCCGCGCGTATTTCAGTTCAAAGACACATCCGCTGTTGTCGCCGCTTGTTCCGCAACTTAAGGACCTCATTAAAGAGTACGAAATTGCTGGTAAAGGAAACGTGCGTTCTGAGTTTGTGGATCCACAAAGCGATCCGGAGATGGAAGAGGAAGCCAATCAGCAGTACGGCATTCGACCCGTTCCTTTCCAGGTGGCTGACCGTTATCAGTCCTCCATAGTTAGCTCTTATTTTAATATTCTTATAAAATATGGGGACGAGTACCAAATACTGAATTTCCGCGACTTAATTGAGATTAAAGCGAGAAGCGAGTCACAGATAGACGTAAAACTTCGTAATCCAGAACATGACCTAACCAGAGCCATTAAAAAGGTTTTGTATAGCTACCAGGCGGGGGGCAATCTTTTTGACACAATAGGTTCCGAAATCAAAATGATGGGGTACGTTTCAAATAACTCGGAGCTTCCCGTTCCGCTCATAGACTTCAACAACATTGTGAAAGAGGTCACAAATGATTTTATAACCCAGTCGGGCGGACGATTTTCCACCTCATTTGTGGACCCAAAAGACGCTGGTGGTGTGGTGGCAACCGAAATTGCAGAGCAATATGGCTTTAGACCCATGAGCGCTGGCCTTTTTAGCGACGCATCGTTTTTTTACTACCTCATACTGGAAAATGAAGGTCAGACCGTACAACTACCAATCGAAGACTTAAGCAAAGAAGGGTTTAAGCGAAATTTAGAGGCGGGGATAAAACGGTTTGCGACCGGCTTCACAAAGAACGTGGCAATGGTATCCCCTGCACCCGATTACAGCTCGCCATACGGGGGGTCGAATAGCGCACAATATACGACCCTACAAGATTTTCTGAATTCCGAGTTGAATGTGAATCAAGAAGATCTTTCGGATGGATCGGTAGAAGGAGCCGCCGACATACTATTACTATTGGGACCCAAGGATCTCGGAGAACAAGAGGTTTATGCAGTGGACCAGTTTCTCATGAAAGGTGGTACAGTCATAGCTTCAACATCGCACTTCCGGACAAGTTACGCAAATCGCAGTTTGACAATGGTGACCAACGAGAGTGGTCTAGATGGATGGCTCGAACATAATGGTATATCTATCGAAAGACAGCTCGTCATGGATCCACAGAATTCAGCATTTCCGGCTCCTGTGACGAGAAATATTGGTGGTTTCCAAATTCAAGAAATGAGAATGCTTGATTATCCATACTTCCCAGATATTCGCGGAAGCGCACTGAATAATTCCAACCTGATCACCTCAGAGCTACCCCAGCTAACTATGGCGTGGGCATCCCCCATTGTTATCGACAATGAAACAAACAAAGAAAGAACCTTAACCAAACTTTTACAAAGTTCACAGAGATCATGGATATCTGACTCACTAGATATTCTCCCAAGGACAACGGGACAAGGCATAAGCGCCTTCAGGCCTCAGGGGACGCAAAAGTCACACTTACTTGGTGTCATTATAGAGGGCCGTTTTGAATCCTACTTTAAAGGGCGAAACCCACCGACTCCTGAGGCAGAAACTCCCGACGAAGAGACAGCAGAGGCACCAGCTGATGTGCCAATTGAACTTGACAATGTGGTTGAGCACTCGCCGGATATTGCCCGAATAATATTATTTAGCTCTAATGAGTTCCTCAATGATCAAACGTTACAAATGCTTGGGAGCTCGCAACAAACGGCTTATGTTAACTCAATTCAGATGTTGACCAATTCGGTTGATTGGTCATTGGAGGATCAAGGTTTGCTTAGTATTCGTTCTCGAGGTCATTTCAACCGCACGCTTCTACCCATGGAAAAAAATATGCAAGTTTTCTTGGAGTACCTGAACTATGCCTTGTCGGGTCTAGTGATTATCGGTATCGCTTTTGGAGTGAGGGCAAAACGAAAAAGCACCAATGATAGATATCAGGAATTGCTTGAGACGAACGAGGAGATGGCATGATCAATCGAAAAACATCCGGGCTCTTTGTCCTGTTAGGCTTACAAATGATCGTAACACTGATTGCCTTCGCATATGCGCAGAGTAATACTGGGTCTCTTGATAGGAAGCCTCTCATTCCAATAGAGGCGGAAATTATAGATGAGCTGACAATCAGCCATAATTCTGGTGAATTACGCTTGAATAAGGCCGCTGACGGATGGGTGATACCCGCGCTGGATGGTTTATCCGCAAACGAAATAAAACTCACAACTATTCTAAACGATCTGCTCAGCCTTAAAAGCGAATGGCCAGTTGCCTCCGAAGCTGGGAGTCAATCACGCTTTGAAGTCGCTGAGGACAATTTCAATAGGCGTGTGGACTTATTCTCAAAAGGTGCAAAAGTAGGCCGTATTTATGTGGGGAGTTCCCCAGGCTTTAAAAAATCTCACGTCAGATTAGAAGAGCAAAAAAACATCTATGCACTCGCTCTAAACACATATGACCTACCCACTGATCCAGCTGATTGGCTCGACAAATCACTAATTGCGGCCCAAGACATACGATCCATCGAGGGAGTTGACTTCAAACTAATACACGAAAATAGGGAGTGGTCCGTGGTTCCAACTGACGGAGAGTTACCAACCGGGTCAAGCGTTGAAGTACACAAAGAGAACGCTACTGCACTAGATATGGCTCTTAAAACATTGACAGTTTTGTCGGTGGCTGATGGAGATATAAATATGGATGACTCGAGGTCTTACCGTCTTAAGGTCTTCGCTCCAAATCAGATTACCTATAAGCTCTTAGAAGAAGAAGATCAGTATTACGTAAGTCGCTCTGACATTCAGTCAATTTTCACGGTGAGTAAATTTAATTTTGATAAGCTGTCATCTCAAAATCTCGCCAGCCTGTCGATGTCCGATACAAATACCTCAGCACTGTCTCCCAATAGCGAACAGAAGACAGATTAAATTTCGGTTGAGGATAAAGGACTTAAACTCATTCTTTTTTAGAGAGCTGGGTCGCAGTGTAATAACGCGTTGAAAATGAACCGATGTCTCAGCGTAGAAATTTATAGCACCTGAGTACGCTTAAGAAATCCATCGGAATTACAAGAATATTTCGGTTCGAGATTCGATTGAGAAACACTACGCCTCGATGACTCGCATTCTCTGCAACGCGTTGCAAAGAGAACAAAAAGATTTCTTTTTTGCGTCTGGGCAATTTACCACGTACTCCTGCAAAGATTCATCTTTAGGCGTCACATGGACCTCTTTTTTCAGCCGCAATGTGACAGGTTGGTCATTATTATTAAAATAAAGCGTAACTCGATTGCCGATGAGTTTAAGGGCGAGGATCAATGGACGAACATTTCGTGAGGAAACATCTCTCTGGTTGATGGGTCAAGATAATAATGGCGAAACTAGGGTAAAGTGTTAATTTAAGCACATATTCTCTTAGTCAATAGATCATATATCTACGCCACAAGGCCGAAATATTTGCTCACATATCTCGAACTGACGACCACAAAGTTTATTTATAAAAATAGCAAATATTTGAGTTTTATATTAACTAAACCTCAGCCGCAAAACACTCAGAAATGTGTAACCAGTTGAAGCGAAACTCACCCTCGGACCGAATTATTAAATTGTGGTCTCCTGCCGGAATAATGACGGGATCCGACCGCAAGGTCAGCCAAGCGTCATTAGAGCCAGTACTCACATCGGCGAATTGATAAGCAAGCACTTCGTCTAGCTGGATTAATGCGCTCCCAAACTTCGCCGACGCGAGTCGAATATCAAAAATACACTCAACAGATCCCTCTGACAAAATCTTAAATTTTGCCTCATCTCCGGGAGTAGCAACGAGATGTACAAGACCATCGATATCACTAGTCGGTTGGTGACTGAACCCCGAAAGCACATGAGCCCCCTCAGCCTCTATTTTAGAGGGGATTGGATAACGATGGTTTGTCGATGGAATCGACGCGTAGATTCCTCCTAACGGTGACAGAACCCCATCTTCAGCCAAGATGCTATTGTAAGGCGGCTCATTTAGCCCATACCGGCTCCGCCCTACAAACCAAGCATACCTGTGGATTGATTCCGTCTGCTCAAGCCACCGAGTTGTCTCGGCAAGGTAATCCATCTGCCACTCAAGGCCGGGATGATTTTGGCCAGACTGAGCAGCCCAATCACCCATAGAGGCCCATTCTGTAACCCATATCGGTTTATTAAATTCCTCGAATTTTTTCACATATTCTTTGAAATTACCGACGTTTCTCATGTAGCCATGGATCGCTATATGGTCCACTCGGCAACCATCGCACTCCGAAAAAAAAGCTCTCAAGTATTCTAATGGATCTCCGTCATTTTCGGTCCCGGGAATGTCAACATCTCCCGGCGCATAATTCACTCCGGGGGACACAAGCACCAAGTCATGGTCATCTGCGATAGATTGCAATCTGGGCCATTGCTCTGCCGCCTGAGCAGGAGTTAAATTTGCCTGATTTTTGTGTCCAGGCTCATTAAATCCTAATAAGTATTTTACATTCGGGTGATCTTCGACAAACTTCCTAATTACAGTTTCATCAAATCTTCCTCCCCACGCCATCGGAACAAAATCATATCCATAATCTACGTGAACGGCTTGAACTGGGTCCTTTGCCTCCTTGCCCCAGTTATACCACCACTTTACTTTTCCAGCCATTACCCTGAGATCCGCCTCGGTGAGGTGCCCATATCCGAGACCTCTTTTCTCGCTGAGTTGCACCACCTGCGGTATATTACCTAGAGCATGACCATCGTCGCCTAAATTGAGGTCACTCAAACCCCACTGCGTGAGAGAACCTGAACTTACCTCAACCAATTCCCTGAAATATTCGTTCGTTACTTTTAAACTCTGTTCTGGAGCGTCCCAGCTACCGTTCACGTCGCCCAGTAAAATCCCAACCATGTTTTGGACCGACTTTTGTTGTGGGTCTATAGAAATTTCTGTACTACTCCACATCACTTCCGACTTGGTGGTATAAAATTCAAGCGACGTTTCATCCCAGTAATCATAGTCCTCCGATGCAAAGATCCATTGAGATTCTTCGGCATCGCCCGCCATTACCGACATTTTCAAAATCTTTAAAGCATCCGCTGACGTGACTCGTCCATCTCCATTCACATCTGCTGCAATAAACTGGTAGGGGGAAATCGGAAGGGCATCAAGCGGCCCATCACCATCGGGATCAATATTTGGATTGACTCCAACCGCAATCTTTAAAGCCGCCAAGGCGTCAGCAGAATTAATCGCACCAGGGGCTTCATCTATAATTAATTCTTTAGTGGCAGTGAGCCTTTCAGGCCCATCAGAACTCAGCTCAAAATCATACCTCCCATTTGTACCAGTAACAGGAGCCTGAAAAAGATCATTCGACTCTGATCCGAAAACTCCCTCTGGAATTACAGTGACCGCTTGTATTAGAGAATGATTCTTCCAGTGATAGACAATGCCCGATATCGTTATATTACAAACTAAGCAATCGAGGTTATTCAGCGGATCAATGCCATCAAGACTTTCGTGAGAATCAGGAACACTGTCCCTATCGAGGTCCACAGAGAAGTTGGGGCCGCTAAAAAGACCAAACGCGACGAAGGCATAAAAGCTGAGGCTTTTTGCAATCAAGTAGAAATCGCATTCTCCCTTTTACGCATTAGTTGTAGCACCACTAAAAAATAAGAGTTTTCCGAACCAAGGTATAGACCATTCAAAAAAGCCAAAATTTTTGGCATCCAAAGATTATAAAAGCTTTTTCGCATACTTTAAACAATCCTCCGCAGGGCTCCAAAACCAGCCTTTTGGATCCCATACGCGGCCGCAAGTCATGTATAGACATTGTGCATAGGTGTTTTTTGCCAATTCAACATTACCGAGCTCATCCAACGATCGAGCCTTGACCCAGAGGGCAAATGAAACGTCATTGATCAAATAATCTTTTTCAATGGATAATCGGTCTTGCCTACTAACTCGTCCGGTTGGTGGGCACTTTGTATTCTCTTCTAATAGCTTTTTTTGCTGCTCACCTGCATCAGGGCCCCAACTCCCGAAGCAGGCATCAACAACAGCCACTGCTTTCGAAAACTCTTGTTCCTCATATAATTTCACGGCAGTGATTGCCCAAAATGCTGAATCACCGAGTTCTTGACCTACAGAAACACACGGGGCATCCTCAAAAGTTTCTCCAATTGTAGTATCCACAAATATGGAAGTCAGCGATATTAAGAGGAAAAACAAGCAATATACTTGCCCCCCACATCGCCAAAAGCGGTGCTTATGCAAGTTAAGATATCCATTCATAGTGATGTGTGCGTTTTGTCCATGAAATCTTTGGCCTGATTTAACAAAAAATAAATTAAACTTGTTCGCGACTGAGAGGCGCACATATTTGTATTCAGCACACCCTTAGCACAAACGGCCGGCTGATCAAGATAGCGCAGTATAAGCTTTTTATCACTCTCAAAAATAAAGCCACCTTCTACGCAACCATCGAGCGATTCTATGAGGAAAGCCATCATTGCTTCGCTAGATAATGCAGAGTCATGGTCCATGTCTGACATAAAATTCCTTAAGGTTTTCTCAAAAGACCGAGAAGCCGCCATCAATCGTAAAGCAATCACCAGAATGATATTTACTTGAGTCGCTCATCAAGTATGCGGCTATCGCCTCAAAATCATCCGGGGTGCCAAATCGTCGGGATGGTATTCGTGGAATAATGGCGTTTACAAATTTTTCGTTTCCAAAATTTGTCTCGGTCATTGCAGTTTCAATGTGGCCTGGGAGAATCGAATTCGCGGTAACCCCATAACGGGCATATTCAACCGCTAGTCCCTGCATAATTGAAATCACCGCTCCCTTACTACCCGCATATGCCTGACTCTTTGCCATGCCAAACCTTGCTCCAATAGATGATATACCCACGAGGCGACCTCCGAAGTCGCCGCTTTCTGCACGCGCTTTCATGTGCTTAGCAGCGGCTCGTAAAGTGAAAAATAACCCGTCGAGGTTTACCTCATCCACTCTTCGCCAAGTATCGATGGTCTGTTCGTGAAACGAATCGCGCTTACCAATGCCAGCGTTTGCAAAACAACCATCAACTCGCCCAAATATGCCTAGTGTTTCCGAAAAAGCTTCACTGACCGCATCCTCGTCAACAAACTCGATAACAATCGAATGAAACCTGCCCGCAAAGTCCGATAACTCTTGGATAGCGATCTGATTTTTTTTCTTGCTACGCCCCCAGATACACACATTACCACCTTGCTTGGCAACGCCTTTCGCCAAACCTAATCCGATTCCGCCATTACCTCCAGTAATCAACGCGGTTTTATGCTTTAGACCGAACAGCATAGTGGTGACATTGCTTTTCCGTCTCGAATATACTAAATGCGTTATTTACAAATCAGAACTGTAACACATGACTGCTTTATATTCCGCTAATAGACAAACGCTCAAACTTAGCAAATAATCAGAGTAAGATTCGGAGAATAAAGTATGTGCGTTGGAGGCTTGATTTAGAAAAAGTATAGCTTTATAAAAAGAAGGATTAGTCAATTTCCAAGATCTTTTGAGACCTCTAACAAACCCAACCGCAAGGACAGCTGATACATGAAATCGGGTCTACTAGGATAGTTTATTCGTCATTTTTGGTACGCTGTGCTGGCGGCTGTGAACTTACGAACTCCTGTCGAATTATTGCCCCTCCCAAGATACCTGACACTGCTAAAATTGCATACATTATACTCATGAACACTCTCCTTTTATAAAGTAGCTTTAATACGAATAAGTATTTACTTCTAGCTTAATAATTAACATGCATATTTCAAATTTTATTTATGTCTTTTTTGCATGATATGTAAGATCCCGGAAACCTGTTTAAAATAAGATCAGCGCGGTACAAACAAGTTAAGCAAACTACTAGACAGGAAAACAAAGATCGCTCATATTACTGTCGATTCGAGCTCAAAAATTCATCCTTTCAACAGGACCCCAGACATGCAAACAGCTAACGTGGATTATCAGGTAGAGGCTAAAAATTATATTGGCTATGCAGCCTTTCCGGATAAAGTAAACTTCCCTGCGGTAATTGTCGCACACGCATGGGGAGGAAGGGACGAGTTCGCAGACAATATTGCGAATAAACTTGCAAAACTCGGTTACCTTGGATTTGCCCTCGATATGTACGGGAACGGTGTAACGGGAACGAGCGTTGAGGAAAATTCTGCTCGCATGCAGCCGTTACTAGATAATCGAAGTCAACTTACCTCCAGAGTTCTTGGTGCCTATGATGCAGTCTCGAAAATATCAGGAGTTATGACATCAAAAATTGCGATATGCGGCTATTGTTTTGGAGGACTGGTGGCGCTAGATCTTGCGAGAAGCGGTGTTAATCTTTGTGGGAGTGCTAGCTTCCATGGCTTTTTACATGACTCTAATCTCCCAAACAACAAAATCTCTGCTAGAGTCCTTGCCATGCATGGTATGCAGGACCCAATGGTGGGCAAAGATCAGCTAGAATCATTTTACAGCGAGATGACAGAAAAAAAAGTTGATTGGCAGTTACATATTTACGGACAAGCAATGCATTCTTTCACTAATCCAAACGCTAGTGATCCAGACTTCGGGACAGTGTATTCAGAGAAAGCAAACCGGCGCTCATGGGAGCTACTGAAAGATTTCTTGCGGGAAATATTCTAGATCAACTTGCTCAATAAAATAGGCTGAGTGTGTCAAACTTCGCATTTTCTGAGTAAGCTCAGTCGAGTTAATACAACACCACACTACAAATATAATTAGAATATCACATCAAGCGGATGTAAGGAGCATAGCTACTCTTTCACTATTTGATCACGCAACTACTGTGAATTTGGTAATCTCCACTTGTGTTGGACCCAACTAAAATTAAGGCTGACTCTTTAAGAAACCGTAATTGCTTAAACTCGGTCAAGTCGGACAATACGGCTCCCAATATTTCCCCCTGCAAGCAGATCTACAAATGCCTCTGGTGCCGAATCAAGCCCGAAAATCTCGTCTGTCCAACTAACTAATTTTCCAGAGTCTATCCAATTGTTAATCTCGTCTCTGGCGGTTTGATATTCATCGGCATAATCAAAAACCAAGAATCCTTGCATCATAATTCGTTTGTTCACTAACAAACCGGGAATTCCTTTTGGCCCGGGTTCAGGAGATAATGTGTCATATTGTGAGACCACTCCACAGCACACAATCCGTCCACGGACGTTCAATCGAAACAACGCCGAGCCAAGTATATTTCCACCTGTATTATCAAAATAAACATCTATTCCGTTTGGCGTCGCTAGCTTCAAATCTTCACGAAAGTTCTCTGACTTATAATTCACAGCTGCATCAAAACTAAGCTCATTTATGAGTCTTTCTCCCTTTTTGTCGCATCCCGTTACGCCTACAACTTTGCAACCAACTATCTTGGCCATCTGACCGACGAAATGCCCGACCGATCCGGCCGCAGCGGAGACCATAATAGTTTCACCGCTAACAGGTCGACCAGTCTTAAATAAGCCAAAGTATGCGGCAAGACCGTTAATGCCTAACGGCCCGATAAATCTTAATGGATCGTAGCACTCTGGAATAAGGGTGAGCGATTCACCATTCAAAGCAACATACTCTTGCCAACCTGTCGGCCCAAGAACCTTGGATCCAACAGGAAAATAAGCATCTGTGCTCTGTAATACCTCACCGATGCCTGTTCCTCGCATAACAATGTCAGTTTCTGCGGCACCTGCATAGCTCGCACTCCCTTGAAGCCCAGCACGTGCTCCCGCAGTGATGGCAAATGCAATGGTACGAATCAAGACCTGCCCTGGTGACAATTTTGGCACAGACCCAATTTTTACTTTGAAATTATCACAAAGCAACTTTCCACTTGGCAGGTTTTCAACTACTACTTGTCTATTCTGTATAGGCTTCACGTAATCCCCTTGGTTTGAATTCCAACGCTAAAAAATTTCAACTATGTCTTGTTAAGCGTGACATATCACAACTGGCCTCTCGCAATTCCCCATGATGGCATGTGTCTCATCGCAAAACATAAAATACCACCTCGTAACCCGTGGTGACCAACTTAGCTATCATTAATTACAAAAACGTGGCATCTTCGATAGTATTAGGTTTATCATCGACGATTTATATAGGGTAATCAATGGACCTAAAGAATAAGGTCGCAATAATTACAGGCGGTGCGGGCGGGATCGGACGGGCAATGGCTCAGGAGTTTCTCAGAAATGGGGCAAGGGGAGTGGTAATTTCCGACCTTGAGCCAGATCGGGTTAATCATGTGGCTGACGAACTTGGGTGTCTGGGATTCGCGGCAGATGTGACGAAGGAGTCAGAAGTGACTGCTCTATTTCATTCTGCGGTGTCACATTATGGCCAAGTCGATCTTTATTGCTCAAATGCGGGAGCTTTAAGTAAGGGAGGCCTGTTGCTCGACGCGCCCGACGAGCTCTGGCAAACACAATGGGACGTTCATGTCATGGCACATATTTATGGAGCTAGGGCTTGTCTTCCATCAATGATTTCGCGAGGAGATGGCTATTTTCTTATTACCGCATCAGCAGCAGGTCTTTTAGCGGCAATAGGAACTGGACCTTACACAGTGAGTAAGGCTGCCGCCGTGAAGCTTGCAGAATTTATGGCTATAACACACGGTGATGAAGGTATTAAAGTTTCTGTTCTCTGTCCGCAGGGAGTTAACACTTCCATGGCGCCAAAAAGCCTCGGAGACGGACAAACTGACGGTGTAATAGAACCCGAGCAACTTGCAAAAACCGTAGTTGATACGTTAAACGAGGAACGGTTCTACGTCCTCCCCCATCCGGAGGTAGGAGAGTATGTCCGTCGCAAGGGAAATGATATAGATAGGTGGCTAAACGGTATGCGGCGATTGAGACAACGTTCTTTAAATTAAAAATTAGATTTGACAAGATAGATTAGCATTGCCGTACTGGACATACATTATTCCAACAGACTTGGGTATCAATCGAAAACACGCGCAAATGAGCTTTTTATGAATATCTTGAAACACGTGATCTTTAACGAAAAAGTTCATCTCTCTCTGCGCTACCACTTTGTACACAACCTTAACTAAGGAATTTAAGGATGATAAGCCATAACCAACAACAGGCGCTTGAGGCGAGTGTGCTTCGTCGTTTACTGAGGCATCTCGACGAAAACAAGGATATACAGAATATTGACCTGATGATTCATGCGGGCTTCTGCAGGAACTGCCTCAGCAAATGGTACCTTGTTGCGGCAGAAGAAAGCGGTATGTGCCTAACTCTCGAGGAAACGCAGCAGGCTGTTTACGGGATGCCATATAAAGAGTGGAAAAACAAATACCAAACGTCAGCCTCCAAAGAGCAGTTGGACTCGATCGCTAAAAAAAACAGTTGAGTCGCAATTGCTAGTTCAAATTTTCGGTCCTTATTCTCATCGAAGTGGTCAAATCGGTCTCGCAGTCAAACATCTCTCGGCCCCTTTTGATGCCAAACCATAGTCAGAGTAATACTCCAACCCAGGCTCCCGTTCCTCTGCTGAGGACCACCTATTTTCCCAGAAATAGCCTGAACAAGCTTTTTCGCTGGCTCGTCATTTACCTCTGGCGCGATCTCACCAGCATAATCCAGTAGCCTATAATGATAGTAGCTTGGGCCATTTTGTTTTTCATAATGATTTATCAAAGAATTGAGTAAGTCTCTAATTTCGTTCAGATCCTCGAAATCCTTACCATCATTAAAGGTGCAAGTATTAAACTCAACCACCAAAGGTGGTAAAGGATCAAGCGCCGCCATCGGCTGTCGTCATATTGTGGGCCAAAAGATAGGGATACTCTTATCAAAACTAAAAATATCTTTGATAGATACTTGCCAACCAGAGTCGGCAGTCTGCATCCACTCCTCCTAAGCTCCTTTACGAGCACTCATTGATAACCAGGCAATCGCCCACACAAAGTTTTGATCACCCTCCGCGAAATGACCGATAACTTTACCATATGGGTCATTGGGCACTACTAGTCTGCAAGCAGCACCTTATTCTCCATACCGTCTAAAATTGCATTCCATATCGAGACTTTTTCTGCCAGTGCCTGTTCGCTAAAATTCACGCCCTTCGAATGTTGAATAAACTCGACCAAAAGATCGGTGGGTAGACTCTGTCCATTCTACCCTGAAGCTTCCATCTTATCCGTTGAAGACAACTCATCCCGCCGTTGCTCACTCTCTCTCCCACAAACCAAAACAAAACATATTCTAATGATCGTTATAAAAAACTTGTTCATCCCCAATTCCCTCTCTGATTGAATTTCATAGTGAGTTTAACAGTGCCTTAATTTTTACTTTTTTCCCGGACTACCCAGCAAAAAAGTTAATTTTATATGGAGTCTTTTACCCCCAAGGATCTGAAGTGTGACCCGCCCCTTGGTCTATATATCATCCAATTTTCCCCGCCGTACTTCGTCTCCTCCATAATGCTGTCTACCTGTCTTTGATAGGAAGGACAAAGAGAATCAAACGTCTTTGTTCCATGATCAAAGTAAAACTTAAGTCTCCCCGGTGCCGGAAGATTTTCTCTTCGATACTTGTAAAATAACGCAGGCACGGGATTTTCCAAATCCCTATCAAATAGGTGATCTATTCCAAAACTTCCCAGCCAGTGTGTCGACATTGCTGCAACTCCTTCAAAATAGTCTGGAGACTGAATCAGAGCATTTACCGAAATCGTCGCGCCCTGGCTTGATTCCATAAGAAATGTATTTGTGGCCTCGGTCGTCACAGCATAATGTGTAGCGATGAATGGCATTAGCTCTTCTACCATTAATCTAAGATAGGCATCTGACTTTGTGCCATCTCTAAACACTCCAGTTGTCCCAACCTCAAGCATCTGCTTATAGTGAGCCGAGAGCGAATGCCAGACATGACTGGAGAAATATTTATTAGCGCGTAAACTAGTTCTTTCTATTGCAACGGCGACAAATTCATTCCTTGCTCCTGATCGAATTAAATTGGATGCGACCTCATGAAAACCCCAACCATTCGCTGTATTAGCTAGGTCTGCCGCCCAGTCTGCTGATGTTTATTTCAATTTTTTTTTCCTCTCAAATATCTCCTAAAGTCTCTTCAGGGAAAAATAAACTCTGTCCATATTGAAGATAGATAACGAGATAGTTTTAAGAGAAGTCATAGGTCTCTGGCACCCATACATAGACATATCGGCTTATCGCGAAGTCCAATTAAAAATCCTTGTGTAAAAACAGTTTTCCCTCTCGTTAATTATGATCTTTAATAAGACAAAGAGACTTAAAAGAGCCCTCTCCTTAATTCAAGGACAATAGCAGCCCCAAGAGAACATTTACATCGAACCTTCAATTTTAACCCCCGGAACCAACACCAAAACTTAAGAGATTACTGAGCTTCTCGGCACACCGCTTTAAAAAAAGCACCATCTGATCGCCGAGTGAAATTTCGCTGTTGATATCAGAAATAGCCCCCCACAAACTCATCACTATGTATTCACTTTCCTATAAGGTATCATTATGCAATTCATGAAACTTAGTCATGCGCTCACAGAGAATCCATATTATGCAAAATAAGCTTATCGCAATCATTTGTTTAACTTTATCTTTATCGTTATCGGTCTCGGCGGGTGGCCACAAAGGCAAAAAACATATGTCTAATTTTAGTCTGCCAGCAAACATTCCGGGCGGAGCTTTCACAACTTTGAACATATCAGCAAAAAATCCAAAGGCCTACACCGACTATGTAGCCTCCAATCCTGCATTGTTTGAGACCATAGGATCGATAGCAGCCGGTGTCTGTGTGACACAGACTGGACAGGATTACCCGGGCCAGATGTTTGTATGGAATGCTTTCGACTCCGTGAAGAGCGCAATGGAAGGGCTCACGAAGTATGATCCCGCTATGGCCCCCAAGAAGCTGAGCGCGTTGCGCGATGTAAAAACAAGCTCCATCTGGAAGCCATTGAAAAAATTTGATGTTGCACCAGGTTATGAAAGAGTTCTACGAGTCAGGGTAAAACCGGGTAGTTTAGCCGCCTTCGTTGCGGCCGCCACCGAGATGGAAAGCGACGCTCAAAACGCTGGACTTAATGTTCAAGTTGGTGTCTTCGCACCGATTGCTGGAGGAAGCGAAGAAACTGGTACCCTAACAGTAAGATTTGTTCATGCTTCGGCATCTGACATGGGTACTGGCATCGACAACTTTTTCGCATCTGAAATAAATCCAGATAGTGCCTT
>MDTB01156584.1_pt1 | contig 19763 bp, 12 predicted proteins | sample 811161 | NCBI WGS metagenome assembly MDTB01 (sample SAMN05326650, study PRJNA326480) | marine metagenome | isolation source: seawater | place: Mediterranean Sea | collected 2009 | reverse complement strand
TTCACTACCCGCAGACGGAGCAGAAAGCTGAATAGGGGCTAGAGTCCGATGGCAGCTTTGACGAAACACGAGGGAAACACGAGGGAAACACGAGGAAGGGTTCTTGCTGAGTTCTGGACGCTCGACGCCATCCCTGAGATGGCCATTGGGCCTAAGCCTGCGCAAAGGCCTCAATGGCGGTCCAATCGCCGCTGATCGCCAGTGTCTTGCCAGAGCCTTGAACGTTGATAAACATGGTTTGGGTCGCATTGGAAAAGCATAGCCCTGCCAGTTCATCCCCAATGATCGGGCAGCTTGCCAGCACGTAACTGGAGGCATCCGCGCGGAAGCCGATGACGCGGCAGGGCTGCTGATCATGGTCCTCACACACCAATAGATCACCCCAGGGGGCAATGTAAATGTTATCACCTGCCCAGTAGGCACTGGGGTCTGGAGAATCGTAGAACAACTCGATGGCGTCCGTTTCCAGGTGATATCGCCAAATTTGGCCAGAGTTGGATTGACCGCCTCGCTTGTTAACGAAGTAGACAAAGCGGTTTTCGTCATCGACGATCACCCCCTCACCGCCGTTGAACGCGTGGGCGCCGAGCTGCGCACCTTGGTCTCGAGTTTTTTCCTCGGCGGCCTGTGGGTCTGCAATAGGGACCCAGGCCGCGGCATAGGTTTCCCCAAGGATTCCGCCCTCACTGAGGAAAGATTCCGTACTGCCCGAGAACGCCCTGATCATTAACGCTTCGAGCCTGCCCGGACCGTCCAGCTGATTGATCTGATCGGGTATGAATCGATAGAAGAGTCCGCCGGGATCGTCCTCGGTCTGAAAGCAAATGCCGGTGGTTGGATCGACGGCAACGGCTTCCCGCTCGAATCTACCCATGGCGGTGAGACGTTTGTAGCCAGCGAGGGTTGTCTCTCGCGGGTCGACTTCGAAGGCATACCCGTGTTCGTCGATTTCAGTTTCTTCGCAGGAAATCCAGGTACCCCAGGGTGTCTCGCCACCCGCACAGTTTCGGACTGTGCCGGCCAGGCTGCGGTGAACGCGTTTAGTGTCTAATGACTCCGCATCCAGGATAATGGTGGTCGTGCCTCCAGATAATGCCGAGCCGTCACTGGCCAGGTTGTAGGCGGTTTCAGGGTTGATCGCCTCATCCCGGCCACCCGAACTATATTCGCCGCCTATTTCATGATTGCAGACCAGGGCGACTTCGTTGTCACTGATGTCGAAGGCACCCATACCGTCTGGACGCGGAGGGGTCATCAGGCCGTCGGCCATCATCGTCCCTCGTTCAGCAACGACGCGGTAGCTGAGGCTGTTCGGAAGGTCTAGGAGCCCCGCAGAATCTGGCGCCAAGACTTGATCCCAAGGCAATGCAGGGTCGTCTAGCCCTGAGCCGCTCGGCGGAGGCGTCAAAGGCGCGGCTACGTTGCCAGAGCCTGCGCCGTTGCCGCAGGCATGCAACACGGTGAATGAACTGGTCACCGTGATTGCCGATTGCATAAATCGCCTTCTAGACCAGGCCTTTGGAGTTCGCTTGCTCACTGTATCTTCCTAAATGCTTTGCCTGCAGGCGATTGAAGACACCTTAGGCGTTGTCGGATGCGGCTGCCGCTCGCCCGTACGATGCCAGCAAATTGTTTCAAAAAAAACGCAGGAGTCAAAATAAACCGGATAGGCGGCTGTCTTTACCCTACTTGGACCGAGTTATTTTAGGTTGCCCAAGATCACTCGCTTGGGTGGGAGTGTTGAGCACTGACAAAGGCGTCAAGGTTTAGGTCTTTGCGAATCTGCTTGCCCATCTCCGAACCCATATCATCATAGGGTATTCCAGTAGCGTCAGCGATCCTCACCATACGCTGAAAATTTGCGGCAACGCCGGCGGCATCCACCAAAACCTCAGGACCTGCGGCCTCCAATAGGGTTTGACGGGCCACCCCCAGGGCCGGCCCATCGCGTTGTGCCAGGCTCTCGGCAAACCGCATCAGTTCAGCGCCAAGGGGCATCGCCACATTGGCCGATGCTGGGTCCCCGGCAAGAGCCTGGATATCGATATCTTTGTTGGAGATCTTGGCGCTCACACGGAGCATGGCCGCATGGGCATTGGTTCAGTAAAAACACTCGTTAACGGCAGAGACACGGCCAGCGATGAGTTCCATTTGCATTCGATGAAGGGATCGTCCTCGGAAGGCTCCGTAGTGGCCCATGTCCGTCAGGGCGAGATATTGCACAGCCGCCACGCTCCGCCAGTCGCGCAGGGTGTTGGGCACCAGGCTCAGCGCCCGTACCACGTTGGCCGTTTTCCCCAGCGGCCAGAGATCGCGCTCTTCACCCAGGGCGCCTTCCGGCGGCACGGTGGGCACGAATCCGATGTCGTGGCTCAGGATGCTCGGGCGATAGCGGCTTGGCTCACCGTCGAGGGGATGGGGTAGGGGTTCCAGCGGCATATCCAGGGCTCGATGAAACTCGTCAATGCTGAACACGGTGACCACGATACCCACCAGCTCCACATAGGCCTCCTGGCTCAGGCCGTTTGCGGCGTTGTCCTGAACCCAGGCGCGCGTGATGCGATTTTGGTCGGTGATGATTCGATGAATAGCGTCCACGGCGCGGGCGGTCAGGTCGGAGGTGTCGGCGTGCCTCTCTGTACCGCCGTAGGGAGAGAGGGCCGTCTTGCGCTCGGCGCAGAGCAGGCAGGCACCAGCATGTCGACTTTCATCGGCGATGGCCACCCGCTGATGCCCGGTCCACCAAGTCCCTGGCGCCGCCAACGCGCTCCAAAATTGGCGGTAGGCCGCTGGGATGTCCTCGCGGACAGGTAGGGTATGTTCGGTATAGTCGAAAGACGTCACATCGTTACCCCCGTCATGGGCATGCTATCAGCCCTTGGTGCCAGCGCGACGCCATTTTTTGGGAATCACTACATAGAGAGCGATGCCCAAGAGGGCAGTGACCAAGGCTAGGAGGGAAAAAACCTTCAGCAGGATCGTCCCGATGTCTTCCCGGTCGTCATAGTCCATGATGTGCAGCGACCACAGTAGATCCCAAATGCGCCAGGCTTCATTGCGAATGGCCACCACCTGCCCGGACCTCGGGTCCAGGTAACAAACTCTCCGGGGAGCATCTGGATTCCAAAGCCGCCAAAGGGGCAGTGCGTAGCCCCGAAACTCGGCATCGGGCTCCGCCTCTGCAACCAGTTCAGCTTCTGTCGGATTGAGATCCGTGAGGCGCTGGCCTAGGGCCAGAGCCTCCTCAGCGGATAGCGGCTCGACCGGCGAACCTGCCGTCGTGACCCAGTTCATGCCCAGCGAGGTCTCAATCCCGACCACCCACTCATCGGGCAGGCGCTGATGGAAGGCATAGCCGGTACCCGGGGAAAGGGTCGCGGTGAAGGTGGATAAGTCTAGGGGTAGAGGCTCAGCTGCCTGCCGATGGTGTGTGCCTCTGACAAAGTCCAGGTCGATGAAGGCAAAGTAAATGCCGCTCAACGTCCAGGCCAAAAGCTGGAGGGCGGTCAGTAAGGCCAACCAACGATGCCAGCGGCGGAGCCGCCGCTGTAGGCTCAACGTACCCACGGTGGGTGGTCTAACCTTTCGCGGAGACCGATGCTCAGGTCACGCGCCCGGTGGGCCTCTTCGGGCTGAAGGTGATGCTTGATCCGCGTAATCATCTTATGGGTGGGGCTCCAAGCCTTATATGACGTTCCAGGGCGGCAGCGTAGCCGATGATGTCCTTATCCTTCCATTTGCGCCCGATAATGGATAGGCCTACCGGGAATCCCTCTATCTGAAAGGCCGGAATGGTAATATGCGGCATGCCTAAGATAGCCGCAAAACCACCGTTACCGAAGTCGGGTACCGCCCCGGCGGCACGATCGTCACCGCCGACATAGTCGATTTTCCACGCTGGGCCTCGCGTGAGACCTACCAGCCCATCCAGCTCATTGGCCTGGAAGAGGCGGAGGGTGGCGCGACGGGTTTTTTCAATGTCGGTCAAAGCCTGACTGTATTGGCGGCTCTTGCCGGCTGCCGCCAGGGATTGAAGAAAAATTTCCTGGCCGAAGTGGGGCATCACCGTGGCCGCATTTTGGTTATTGAAGTCGATTAAAGCCTGGAGTGTTTTCTTCGGCTCAGACGCAGTCCGCAGGTAGCTCTCGAGACCCAGATTGAATTCGTAAAGCAGCAGGAAGTAGGCCGCGTCCGAGGGATAGCGTCGACTGTCGTCGATGGCGATCACCTGGCCACCCAGATGTTCGATCATGCGCGTCAGTTCATTCAGAAAGCGCTGGCCCTGTTCGTTCTCGCGCCCTGAATCCAGCAGGCCAAATTTTTTACCGGCAAGGCTTCCCGTGTTGGTGGCATCCACCAGGTTGAAGTCGAAGTCCGAGGGAATGTCTGCGGTGCGCGAATCTTCGGCATCATATCCCGCCATGGCCTCCAGGGCGCGGGCAACAATGGCAACGCTATCGCCCATCGGTCCTGCCGTATCCTGAGAGGCGGCAATGGGTATGATGCCGTCTCGACTGACCAAGCCCAGGGTTGGCTTCATGCCCACGATGCCGCTCACCGAGGCAGGGCAGGTGATGGACCCATTGGTCTCGGTGCCGACGGCGACCCGGACCATGCCCGCCGCCACGGCCACGGCGGAGCCCGAGCTGGAGCCGCAGGGGTTGTATTCAGCACCGAGGACGTGGGTGGTTTGGCCACCCAGGCTGGACCAACCGCTCACGGATTTGATGGACCTGAAGTTGGCCCACTCCGAGAGATTGGTCTTACCGAAAAGGTGAAAACCGGCTTGACGCAGGTTCTCGATCAAATGGGCATCGTCGGGGGCTACGTTGTTGGCCAAGGCGAGAGAGCCCCCAGAGGTCACCCGGCCCGCGATGTCGATATTGTCCTTGATCGCAATCCCGAGGCTGTCCTGCTTTGCTCCGGTCGGGAAGATTTCGATAAAGGCGTTGTGCGGGTCTTCCGCCGCCGTTATGAACACGGGCGTGACGACGCAGGTCAGAAGCGCTGTCCCCAGGAGCAACCGAGTCAGTCTTTGCCGTATCGCTGGAGCGGCGTCGTTGTGGGTGGTCTGCATTAAAACCTCATTCTTATTGTTCCGAGGGCGAGTGATCTGCCCAAAGCGCTAAAGGGCGGTCCCCGGGCTGAACCCTGGAGGACAGCACGGCCTACAGAGTGTCTGCCCGTGCCGGGTGCTGGCCGGAGCGCCATCCCATCCAGCCACCGTCGGCATTGATTTTATGCGATGCCGTCGGCACTATGAAGGCCTTACGGGAGGGCAATATAGCAAGGTCCATCGTGCTCGCCCCTCCCTCCTTTTTTACCTCGATTAAGAAAAAATGAACGTATCTATTGAGATTTTGAGTGGCCTCGAAAGGCGCTTGACCATATCTATCGACAGCACAAAGTTCGAAGATGAAATCACTAGCAGGCTCGAACAGGCCCGGGCTAACGTCAAACTGCCGGGCTTCCGCTCGGGAAAGGTGCCCTTTAAGGAAGTGCGTCGCCGCTACGGGCAGGCCGTTCGAATGGAGGTTGCCGGAGAGCTGATGCAAAGCAGCTTTGTTGAGGCGGTCCGCCAAGAGGAGGTCAATCCTGCCGGTTCACCAAAGCTTGATGTCGTCAAGATGGACCCGGGCATTGACCTGGAATTCACCGCGACCTTTGAGGTCTATCCCTCCATTGATCTAGCGCCCTTTGACAAAGTCACCGTTAAGCGACCTATGGCGGAAATCACGGATGCAGATTTGGAGGATATGATCGAGCGGCTGCGACAGCAGCATGCCACCCAAGAAGCGGCAGAGCGGCCGGCGGCCGAGGGCGACGCGGTTAAAGTAGACTTTGAAGGCCTCCTGAACGGCGAGCGCGTGGAATCCGCCTGCGGTGAGGGCATGGCCTTTACCCTAGGCCAGGGCCAGATGATCGAGGACTTCGAAGCAGGGGTCATCGGCCTCGGTGCGGGAGAAAAGAAAACCTTCGACGCGACTTTCCCCGAGGACTATCGAGCGGAGGAGATGCAGGGCAAGACCGTGCAGTTTACGGTGGCCGTTCTAGAGGTGAACGAGAGCAAGCTGCCCGAAGTGGATGAAGACTTTATGCAGCAGTTCGGCGTGGAGGGCGGTGACCTGGAAGCCTTTCGTGCGGAGGTCACATCAAACATGCAGCGCGAGCTAAATAACGCCATAAAAAATCAAGTAAAACAGCAGGTTATGGACGGTTTAGCGAAAGTACATGACTTCTCTTTGCCCCATGATCTGGTGCATCGGGAGATCCATTCGCTCAAAGAGCAGATGATGAGTCAATTTCAGATGCCGCCTGGCCAGAGTCCCAATATTGATCTGCCTGACGCCTTATTTCAGGACCAAGCGGAAAAGCGGGTCAAGGTGGGCTTGATTGTTAACGAAATCATCAAAGCGCAAAAGATGATTGCAGAGCCAGAAAATGTAGAGATTCGACTGCAGGAAATGGCCGCGCCCTATGGCGAGCCAGAGCAGGTGATTAACTGGTATCGCAGCAACCCAGAGCAGATGGGTAATATCGAAATGGCGGTACTTGAAGATCAGGTGGTTGACCGCATATTGGATGGAGCAGAAATTCAGGAAGTGGATACCAACTACAGCGACGTGATCAGCGGCGCGGCCATTGCGCCTGAACCGGAAGACGACGCCAAAGAGGATACGTCAGCAGCGGAATAGCGGCCAGTTCAAGAACACCAGGTGTCGAAGAGGACAAATTCAAGCAAGGGCCCCTGGGCGTGTACGCCTAGGGCTCGAAACGGTTAGATCGGAGAAGGTAATGAACGATATTCGAGATCGAGGCCAAATGCCCATGCAGGGTTTAGGCGTAGTGCCCATGGTCGTAGAGCAGACGGCCCGGGGAGAGCGAGCCTACGATATCTACTCTCGCTTGTTGAAAGAGCGAATCATTTTTTTGGTTGGCCCGGTGGAAGACCACATGGCTAACCTGGTCGTCGCTCAGATGCTGTTTTTAGAGTCTGAAAATCCGGACAAGGACATCAATCTCTACATCAACTCGCCTGGCGGTTCCGTAACGGCAGGACTGTCAATTTACGACACCATGCAGTTCATCCGTCCTAACGTGAGCACGCTTTGTGTAGGTCAGGCGGCTAGCATGGGAGCCTTTCTCATGGCCGCCGGTGAACCGGGGAAGCGGTATGCGCTGCCCAACTCTCGCATGATGCTGCACCAGCCCTCTGGTGGGTCCCGTGGCGTCGCAGCAGACATTGAAATTCAGGCCCAAGAGATTTTGCTCATGCGTGAGCGCCTCAATACCATCATTGCAAAGCATACGGGGCAAGATATAGAGCGGGTGGCTGCGGATACTGATCGAGACTTTTGGATGAGCCCTCACGAAGCACTAGATTACGGCCTTGTGGACTCGGTGCAGGAAAGTCGCGTACCGGCCAGCGTAGAAGGCGCCTAGCGGGCTTGCAAAACAGCGTCTGACGTCGCAATGTATGGCGTGAGCAAGCAGCTTTACGCTGTGAAATTAAGAAAGAGGGCTGAAGGCCTACAAAGAGGCCGAAGCCACAAAGCCCGCCGCTAACTCGTGGCGCGGCCTCAGGTGAAACGTAGAGGAATTCAATGGCTGACGAAAGCGGAAAGGGAGACGATTCAGGCAAGCTTCTGTACTGCTCCTTTTGTGGCAAGAGCCAACACGAGGTGCGCAAGCTGATTGCTGGTCCCTCGGTGTTTATCTGCGACGAGTGCGTCGAACTGTGTAATGACATTATCCGTGAGGAGGTGTCTGAAGCAGCCCAATCTGGCGAGACGACCAAACTCCCCGTGCCCTCAGAGATCAATCGCATCCTGGACGAATATGTGATCGGACAGGAACATGCGAAAAAGGTGCTTTCCGTGGCGGTTTATAACCACTACAAGCGCCTGAACTACGCCGCGAAAAAAGACGATGTAGAGCTTTCTAAGTCGAATATTTTGCTGATCGGGCCTACGGGCTGCGGTAAGACACTGTTGGCTGAAACCCTAGCGCGGCTGCTCGACGTTCCCTTCACCATCGCTGATGCCACCACCCTAACGGAAGCAGGCTATGTAGGTGAGGACGTTGAAAACATCATCCAAAAATTGCTACAGAAGTGCGACTACGACGTAGAGCGGGCACAGGTTGGTATCGTATATATCGATGAGATAGACAAAATTTCCCGCAAGTCGGACAACCCTTCCATAACCCGAGATGTGTCCGGGGAAGGCGTTCAGCAGGCGCTCCTAAAGCTTATTGAGGGCACCATCGCCTCGGTCCCGCCGCAGGGCGGGCGCAAACACCCACAGCAGGAGTTTCTGCAGGTCGACACCTCCAAGATTCTCTTTATCTGTGGCGGTGCCTTTGCCGGGTTGGATCGGGTCATTATGGATCGCTCGGATAAGTCCGGTATCGGCTTCGGCGCTGAGGTTAAGGGTGAATCAGACAGGGCCACCATTGGCGAGACCCTGCGCTCTGTAGAGCCTGAGGACCTGGTGCGATACGGCCTCATCCCCGAATTCGTGGGTCGACTGCCCGTGGTCGCGACGCTCAGCGAGTTGGATAATGACGCCCTGGTTCGTATTTTGACCGAACCCAAGAATTCTCTGACCCGTCAGTACTCGAAGCTCTTCGAAATGGAGGGTGTAGAGGTCGATTTTCGGGACGACGCACTCAGAGCCGTGGCCGCCAAGGCCACCGAACGCAAGACCGGTGCGCGAGGATTACGTTCCATACTTGAATCTGTGCTGTTAGACACCATGTATGCCTTACCGTCCTCAGAGTCGGTAAGCAAGGTGGTGATTGACGATAGCGTGATCAAGGGCGACAGCGAGCCAATGCTCATCTACGAGAACCTAGAGCAGGCCAAAGCCGCACCCGAAGAGTAGCCTCAAGCGCCCCCGTCAAGCGGCGGGCGTATCCCACCCCGCCAAAACTCAGCCTCCTAGGCTGAGGCAAGGCCTCCACAGCCAAACCCAACACGGGGTTTACGGCCGGCTTTAACAATAGAGTGTTATAAATGAGCGAATCGCTAAAAGAAGTCCTTCCTGTATTGCCTCTCAGAGATATGGTGGTCTACCCCCATGGGGTGCACCCCTTGTTTGTGGGCACGGAAAGCTCTATCAAAGCCCTCGACGCCGCCATGGCGGACGACAAGCAAATTTTCCTGATCGCTAAAAAAGACGCGGAAAGAACGGAGCTGGACCTCAGCCACCTTTACGAGATGGGCACCATCGCGACCATTCTGCAGTTGCTCAAGCTACCCGACGGGACGGTGAAGGTGCTGGTGGAAGGAAGCCAGCGTGCGCGGATCACGAATTTGATGGACGATGGCCCCTACTTGCGTGCAGAGCTTGAGGCCCAGGTCGAACAGCCGGTAGAAGGGCGAGAGGCCGATGCCATTCTTAAAACCGTGCTCACCCAGTTCGAGCAGTACGCCCAAAGCAATAAAAAAGTGCCCCAAGAGGTGCTCTCCTCACTGTCCGGCATCGATGATCCTTCGCGCATGATCGACACCATTGCCGCTCAAATGACCCTGGAAATCCAAGAGCGCCAGGCGGTACTGGATGCAGTGGACATAACCCAGCGGGTGGAATTGCTCCTCGGCTATATGGACGCAGGTCTCGCCGTCCTGCAGATCGAAAAGCAGGTTCGAGGCCGTGTTAAGAAGCAGATGGAGCAGAGCCAACGAGACTATTATCTGAATGAGCAAATGAAAGCCATTCAGAAGGAAATGGGCGAGGACAACGCCAGCGAAGCCGATGAGCTACAGGAAAAGATAAACAGTCTGGGCATGCCCGACGAGGCCAAGGACAAGACCCAGGCGGAACTCAACAAGCTCAAGAATATGGCGCCAATGTCAGCCGAGGCGACGGTCGTGCGCAGTTTCATCGACTGGATGATCAGCATTCCCTGGAGCAAGCGTAGTCGCATTCGCAAAGACCTTGCCGCTGCTCAGGAGATTCTCGACGCCGACCACTACGGTCTTAAGGAAGTGAAGGAGCGGATCGTCGAATACCTGGCGGTTCAGAATCGGGTCAAGAAATCCAAGAGCCCCGTCCTTTGCCTGGTTGGTCCCCCTGGGGTCGGAAAGACAAGCCTTGGCGAGAGTATCGCGCGGGCGACGAATCGGAAATTCGTGCGCATGGCCCTGGGCGGGGTACGCGACGAGGCAGAAATTCGGGGCCACCGCAGAACCTACATCGGGTCTCTGCCGGGCAAGATCGTACAAAAGATGGCAAAGGCCAGCGTGGTTAACCCACTCTTTTTGCTGGATGAGATCGACAAGATGGGTATGGACGTCCGGGGCGACCCTGCCAGTGCCTTGCTGGAAGTGTTGGACCCCGAGCAGAACGATACCTTCAACGATCACTATCTCGAGGTGGACTACGATCTGTCCCAGGTCTTCTTCATCTGCACGTCCAATTCGATGAACATCCCGGCCCCGCTGTTGGATAGGATGGAAGTGATTCGACTCCCGGGCTATACCGAGGACGAAAAGCAAAACATTGCGCGCCGTTATTTGGTGCCCAAGCAGATCAAGAACAATGGACTCAAACCCGCAGAGCTTGAGATAACCGATGCGGCTCTGGTCGAGATCATCCGCTTCTATACCCGGGAAGCCGGGGTACGAGGATTGGAGCGAGAAATCGCGAAAATTGGGCGTAAGGTCGTTAAGGAGCAGTCGCTCCAGTCCGTTGGGCAGGGAAAGAAGGCCAAGCACTTCCCCAAAACGACCGTCGATGTGGACCAGATCGAGCACTACTGCGGTGTGCGGAAGTTCAGCTATGGTCTAGCGGAAGAAGAGAATCAAATCGGCATCGTGACCGGTTTAGCCTGGACGCAGGTGGGCGGCGAGCTGTTGAGCATTGAGGCCGTCTCGGTGCCTGGCAAGGGTCGTCAGACAAAGACAGGCTCTCTGGGGGACGTCATGCAGGAGTCAATACAGGCAGCCCTGACCTTTGTTCGCAGCCGGTCCCAGGTGCTGGGCCTGGCCAAAGATTTTCACGAGCAGACTGACCTGCACATACACGTTCCTGAGGGCGCCACGCCCAAGGACGGGCCCAGTGCCGGCATCGGCATGTGCGCGGCCATGGTCTCAGTGCTTACAGGCATCCCGATCAAGGCCGATGTGGCAATGACGGGGGAAATTACCCTGCGTGGTCAGGTGCTGGCCATCGGTGGTTTAAAGGAAAAGCTGCTGGCGGCCCACCGCGGAGGCATCCGCCATGTGGTGATCCCCAAAGAAAATGAAAAAGACCTGAAGGAAATCCCGGAAAACGTTAAGGACAACTTGACAATTCATGCCGTGAGCTGGATGGATGAGGTACTGGAAATCGCCCTGGAAAGGATGCCCACCCCGGTACTTGAGGACGGGTTGTCCGGCGCGGGGGTGGTAACAGAAAAAGTCGGCGAGGAAAAGGGTTCGCAGCCTTCTACGGGCCTTAATCCGCACTAAATGCAGATGTCATGAAGGCCCGCCAGACTACTGCTTGCGACTGAAGTTTCGGGTTGGTATAAACGATACACGAGCGAACGAACGTAGTTAAAGCTAGGCACCTACGTTCTATCGGTCTGGCACGACGAGGCAACCGCCAGCGTCAGCCGGATAGAGGGAACGAGAGGGTAACGGCGCAACAAGCCAGAATTAAGAGGGGCAGAAAGTGAATAAGAGTGAATTAGTGGACCACATCGCTGAGTCAGCGGATATCTCCAAAACGGCTGCAAGCCGAGCGTTGGATTCGGCCTTGGATGCCATATCGGGGTCCCTGCGAGATGGTGAATCTGTCGCGTTGGTTGGTTTTGGTACCTTCCTGGTGCGTGAGAGAGCGGCCCGAGCAGGGCGCAATCCCAAGACCGGCGAGTCTATTCAGATTGCGGCGGCAAAAGTCCCCGCCTTTAAGCCTGGTAAGGGATTGAAGGACGCATTGAACTAGAGCCTTTGGCTCTAAGTGGAAGGGCGCAGCGGCGCCCTTTTTTATTGCGAGTTTCGGCGTACTGGGAGCAGTAAGAACATGATGCAGAATCTAAGAGAGCAGACACAGAGCACCGGTTTTAAGGTCCTGGTTGTTGCCATTATCATCGTGCTGACCTTTTTTGGGTTTGGCGCCACCAACATATTTTCAAGCGTTCAGCCATCGGTTGCCACCGTCGGTGACTTTGATGTGACCGAGAACGTCTTAGCCAATGAAACCGAACGTGAGCGGCGGCGCGTCTTGGCCCAGATGGGGCCAGACTTTGACGCCGATAGCATCGACAGGCTCCAGCTGCAGAACTATGCGCTAGAGCAGCTCATTAATCGCCAGGTGGCGTATCAAGCCGCTGAAGCCCTAGGCATCCAGGTGTCCGCGCAGAGCATCAACACGCAGTTGCTCTCGAGTCCTGCCTATCAGATTGACGGCAGCTTTAACGAGGCCATGTACCTTCAGCAGGTTCAGATGCTTGGGTACACCCCGCCTCAGTTCGTTGAAGAGCTGGGGCGCAGCTTGGCGGGGGAGCAGCTCCGACGCGGGGTAGCCGATAGTGCCTTCGTCAGCGATTGGGAAGTGGCAGAGGCCTTGAGCGTACTGGAACAGCGGCGGGACGTGGCGTACCTGACCTTGGATATCGAGGAAGCCCAGCAGCGCGTTGAGGTGTCAGAGGACGCCATCCAGACCCGCTATCAGGAAGAAAGTATACGGTTCCAAACCCCCCGCACTGTCGATGCAGAATTCCTCGTCGTCTCCGTGGATGAGCTGATGAAGCAAGTCCCGGCGGCGGCGGAACAAGAGCTGCAGGATATATACGATGCGGATCGAGAGGCGTCCCTGACTCAGGGAGAGCGGGACAGTGCCCATATCCTAGTGCTGGTGAACGAGCAGCGGGACGATGCTGCGGCGCTGGCGTTGACTGAACAAATTGCCGCTCAACTCGCCGCAGGAGAGGAATTCGCCACCCTGGCCGGAGAATACTCCGAAGACCCAGGCTCAGCGGCTCAAGGAGGAGAGCTGGGCGTTGCTGGCAAGGGCATCTATGATCAGGCCTTCGAAGATGCCCTGTGGGCTTTAGAGGAGCCTGGTGCCCTATCTGGGCCGGTTCGTAGTGAATATGGTTATCACCTCATCAAGCTCAACGACATTGTAGAAACCGAGTACCCCAGTTTTGACGAGCAGCGCGAGCGCATTGCCGCCGAGCTAGCGCGAGATGAAGCCGAGAGCATATTCGTTGAAACCGTGGACCGTCTGGAGCGTTTGGCCTACGAGGAGCGCTACAGCCTGTTGGACACGGCTGCAGAGATGGGGATGACCGTGAAAACCCTCTCTGGCTTACCCGAGGGCGCTAGCCTGGCCGATGTGGCGGCCGAAAACGTCATGGTGCCTGGCTTGATACCGCTCATTGAAAGCCTGGACTTTCAGGACGCCCTGTTCTCCGAAGAGGTCATTCAGGGCGAAAACAGCCCGCTGATCAATATTGATGATGATCGAGCCTTGGTGCTGCGGGTCAATGAGGTCTATCCCGCAGAGCAGCTACCCTTGGCCCAGGTCCGCGATCAGCTGAACGCAGAGCTGGGTCGAGAAATGGCCCAGGCGAATATTGAGCTAGCCGCCGAAAATGCGCTGCTGGAGCTGCGGGGGGGAGCTGCTGTCGGTCAGGTCGCCGCCTCTCTGGGTGCATCCTGGCAAACCCAGGCTCTGATGCCGCGCTCTGGACTGGGCGCGGAACTGGCACCGGAGCTGGTGGAGGAGGCCTTCGCATTGCCCCGTCCCATGCCTGGGGAGCAGAGCTTTGGTTCGGTAGACCTGCCTCAGGGCGTTGCACTCTTGGCGGTGAGCCGCGTTGTGGCGGGAGACGCCAACGCCACCCTGACTGCCCAAGTGGAACAGCTTAAGGAGGGTCTGTCAGGCAGGGCCCAGCGGGTAGAGTTTACAGCCTTCTTCGCCACCGCTGAGGCAGACATCGGAGTCCAGCGCCCCTAACCGGGCGCTAGCTGCCCAGGGCATCCACATACAGAGTAAGGCGCTGGCCTGGCTGCAGGTAGCGCCGGCGGTCAAGGCTGTTCCATCGCACAATATCGCCGATGCCAATGCCGAAGCGTTGCGCGATGCGGCTGAGAGAATCCCCTCGGCGCACGCGGTAGGTAATCTTTCTGATATCCGAACGAGATTGGGGCAGGGCGCCCACAGGGTGGTTGGTAGCCACCGGAATGACCAGCTGTCGACCGACCGCCAATATCTCTCGAGGCCCCACTTCATTGACCTTGATCAACTGCCCCATGGGGACCTGCCAGCGTCTGGCAATGAGCCAAAGAGAATCGCCGGGCTGCACCACGTAGGGAACCCCTGTTCCGGCTTGTGCCAACTTGGCGCCGGGCGCGGGAAGCCTTAGGGCTTGTCCGACGCGGATGGTATCGGAGGCTAGGTTATTCGACGCCTTAATGAGCCTCAAAGAGGTTTTATGGCGCAGCGCAATGCCGCTCAGCGTATCGCCAGAGCGTACCCGAATCGTTTGCCAGCGAAGGCGCTGGTCAGCGGGGACCGCGGTCACCTGGGCCAAAATATCCTGGGCGTCCAGTGACGTGCCGTCCTCACGCTGAATCGGCAACGGGACGCGCAGGGGGGAGGGGGACGCTAGCCGTCCGCTTTTTAAGGCCGGATTCCAGTCGTACAGCGCAGCCAGAGGCAGGTCGATGGTTTCCGCCAAGACATCTAGCTCGAAGGCTCCGGGCAGCGTCAGGGCAAAGAATTGAGGCTCCGGCGAGATTGAGGGCAGAGACAGCTTGAAGCGGGCGGGATGGGCAACCAGGGCCGCCAGGGCCATAAGACGCGGCACATAGGCCCGGGTTTCACGGGGTAGCTTCAAAGCCGAGAAGTTTTCTGTTCCCGCCTGACGCACGGCGTTGGCCACGCGTCGGCTGCCCGCATTGTAGGCCGCTAGCGCCAGCGGCCAAGAATTAAAGCGCCCGTGCAGATACGTCAAAAAGCTAAGCGCGCCATCCGTTGCGGCCACATAGTCCCGACGACCATCGTAATCGTTATTGATAAGCAGGCCGTATTCCTGGGCCGTCGGGCGCATAAACTGCCAGGGGCCGCTGGCGCCGTAGCCCGAAAAAGCCCTAGGGTTTAGCCCGCTTTCCACGATGGGCAATAGGGCAAGCTCGGCGGGCAGCTCCCGTGCTAGAACCTGGTCCAGGATATAGGGAAGATAACGCTGCATCCTGGGTGCCAAGCGCATCAGATAGTCTGGATTGCGCTTCAGCCATCGAATCTCTGCATCCACACCAGGCATGTCGTGGAAGGCCTGAAGCGCAAAACCAGCGCGCAGGGTGGGCCAAAGATCGTCGATGGCATCCTCGTTCATCAGGGACCCCTGACCCATCAGGGACTCCTGGCTCATCAGGGACCCCTGGCTGACCACGGGGAACTCAGCCTCAGGCTCAGACACCCCCTCAGCATCGTAAGAAGGCGCTACCGGCGGCGCGTTCGATCCCTGAGCGCTGGATTCGCCGCTCGCCGCGTCGGTCACCTCGATTAAGGCCTGATCCTCAGGGAGGAGATCAGAAAGCGACTGACAGCCCCAGAGACCGAGACTAAGGGACAGCGTCAGCCACATGCCGCGAAGACGAGCCCGTCGGGTGGCGGGATTCAAAATGGATGCGTTTAGCGCAGGCATTGTTATTAGCCGCATTAGGGAATGGCACGCAGTGTAGTGGAAGGCCGAGGGGGAGGCCAGCGAGCTGGAGTGGTTCAGGGATTCTGCGCCTCGGAAGCGCCCCATCTCCGGATCATAAATCCGCCCATTCATATGGATAATACCGATGGCCGCCACGTGCTCATGGCCGGTAAAGCCCCGGTTGGTGAGTAGGGGGGCTAGCGTCGTTTCACTGTTTTCTTCCATGGCGGTACGCCAGTCGGCGGGCCGTCGTTTACCAAAGGGATCAAAAATTATCCGGTTGACCACTTGACCTGTCCCGTCAGTGATTAGGTCTACGCTGCCCAAGGCATCCCCATGAAGATAGCGGGTCTGGTAGCTGCTCTGATCGCCGGCACTGTCTACTTCATCAAAGTGAATGGCGGCTAGCTGGTCGCCAGCGTAGATAAAGTACTTGTAAGTGGTCTTGTCCCCGGTTGTGATCTGCTCAAAAGTCTTGCCCAGGTACAGGGTCGTGGTGGTCCGTCCATCTAAATTATCCACCCGCTTCTAGCGGGCGCGTTCCGGATCATAGGCAAAGCTCACTCTGGCATCACCCTTGGTCATGCGCGTGGGCTTGTTGTGGCTGGCCCAGACAAAGGGGCGGCCACCGCCTCGGGTCACGTTGCCGTTGGCGTCATAGGCATAGTCGGTATGTTGGGTACCGGCCCGAGCGAGACGACTGGGCTGAGTGCCAGAATAGGTATAGCTGCCCACATCACTCTTATAGGTCATGTTGCCCGCGAGATCATACTGGTAGGCAATGGTGGCGTTATAGGCGGCGCTGTGCGCCTGGTCTGAAGAAACCCGGGACTGGATTAATCTGTCTAGGCGGTCATATTGAAAGTCTTCGGATAGGTCGTTGACCAGATCACGGCGGCTAACGACGTTACTGTGGTCATCGTATTCGTATGCCAGCTCGCGCAGGGCATCCCACTGCAGGCCGGTCTCGATGCGGTCTAAGGTGCCCGTGGTCTGATCGTAGTGCCAGGCAGTGCGTAGGCCATTACCATGAAGGGCAGAAGTCAGGCGACCAGCGGCGTCACGTTCTTGTGCACGCCAGAAGACGGCGTAGTCTTCATCGCCTAAAATAGCCTGGTAGCTGTCCGCCATCCTTTCCAGTTCTTCAACCTCTTTACCATACCGTTCGGCATTAGCGAGGGCGGTTTTCGCCATGGCAAGTTCACGATTCATTAATACCAGCTGTTCATGGGCACGATCCCTAAGTATTTCCGATTCAGCTAGTTTCGTTTGCGCCACTGCGCGTTGTCTATTGGCGGATGCTGCAGCGTTCTGCGCGTTAGCGGCATGTTGGTTGGCCTGTGCCTGTAACTGAGCTGCACTTTCCTCTCTCTTTGCCATATCTCGTTCCAGCACGCCTGAATAAGCATCCTGCCATCGCGCAACACGCAAATCTCTGGTCGCCAGATTCTGCAGACTATCGGCCTGATCGCGTTTATCCGAAGCTTGGGAATTTTTGCTGGCTGATTGTCTAAACAGGGCAACGCCGTTCGCATAGTGTTGGCGAGCGTCATGACTTTTGCGGGTTGCTTCGGCTTGTTGGGCGACCGCCTGAAATCGGTAGCTTCGTGCCTGATAGACGTAGTTACGCGCATTTTGTGCTGCATACTCGTAGGACCTGCGCATTATTGCGTCAAGGTCGTAACAGAAACGTCTTCCCCAGCTGCCCCAGAAATTAAAACAACGTACCCCACCACCAACCTGTTTTAGCGTGTTATATCGAATATTGGTCTGGGTCTGCCAATAACGTGCTTGGCCCTCCAACTTAACCGCGATGGCGTTGAGTCGCGCCGCAGCCGCAAATAACTGAACTGCGGCTAGGCTGTCCTTCCGCCCCTCTTCGTATTGACGAACGGCGGCTGACCGATCACTACTCGCTTCGCGCTCTAATAGGTTGGCCTGATGGTCCAGGTGGTGAGCCTGGCTGAGCTTGCTAGCGGCATTGGCCTGATTGATGTCAGCAGCCCCGCGCAGCCATGCGATCCTCGGCTTGAAACTATCCGCTGTGGCCTTTTCTCTGTTCGCAGCAGCTTGATCGGTTAAAGCTTCTCGTCTTTCTAGCTCGGCCCTACGCCCGTTGACCCTCGCCGAGGCTTGGTTGATTAACCCTTCTATCCTCCTGTCACGGGCATCGGTGCCGAATTCGTACGCGAAGTATTTGTACCGCTGCGCCTTAGAGCGATACAAAGCTGCCTTCCTATTTTGCTCATCAGCCTTTTTTTGCAGCTCGTTGATGCGATCTAGTGTCTTAGTCATCAATCCCTGGATATGTCGCCGCTCATAGTCCTGGATCAATCCTTTGGGGCTTTTGACGGCCAATAGATAACCATGCTCGTTGTAGTCATGCTTAACCTGGAACCCCATAGGATGTTTAACGGTCGCAACCCGGCTCACAGCGTCATATTCAACCTGTTGGGAGAAGGTTTTGCCGTCGATTCGCGTTTGGGTTTCCGAGGGGCGGCCCTTGGAGTCGTAACGATGCTCTCTGCTGAAGGCGTTTTGACTGGAGACCTTGGCGAGTTTGCCGACCCCATTGGGCGCCGTGTCATATTGCCAGGTGCTTGTGCCTTCGGCATCGTGACGCGAGACCAAGCGGCCCAGGGCATCATAGGTCATGCGGGTTTTCTGACCCTTGGCGTCGATCTGTGAGGTCAGTTCACCTGCCGCGTTATAGCCATACCGCCAGGCACCCATAGCCGGGTCGTTCATGGCGGTTTTATGTCCCAGCACGTTGTAACTTAGCGTGGTAATCGCGCCTTTTGGGTCGACAGTCTTCACAAGATTGCCCACCGCGTCATAGTCGTAGGCCACTGTTGCGCCAAGGGGTTCAACGACTTTGAGCACCCGGCCAAGAACATCCGTGGTCGTCGTTTTGCGCTCACCCTTGGGATTGGTCACCGTGGTAGCCATGCCCGCGTATTCGGTGGTCACGGAGATACGGTAGCCCCTAGGTCCTGGGGTGGTCACCTTGACCACCCGGTCAAGGGCGTCGTATTCGCTGATCGTCCAGCTTGGCTGACTGTCTTCGAAATAGGGTTGGCTGGCGTGGGTTTGTCGGCCCAGCCGATCATACTGCTTGTCTACCAAGCTATAGCGACCATCAAAGCTTGTGGCAACTTTCCTAACCTCGCGACCGTATTTGTCGAACTGGGTGTTGGCGAGCCCAGCGCCATCGGCCTTGACGCGCAGACACCAAATGGCCTCTGGGTGAGGCGCCTTGCAGCTACGAACCCAGTTTCTACTCCAGGTGGTCTGGGTGCCATCGGCACGCTGTTCGGCCGTTTTACGGCCAAAACTGTCGTAAGACCAAGTGGTCTCTAACCCGTTGGGGCCGGTCAGGCGGGTCATCACGCCAAAGCGAGCATCGTATTCACGATGCTCCTGTTGGTCCAAGGCGTTGGTCAACCGGGTAGCAAACCTCCCCTGGGGATCATATCCGGACTGGGTGAGACGCCCGGATAGGCCCCGGCCCGTTAGGCCGGTCTTGATCACGTTGCCGTAGCGGTCGTGTTGGTACTGCTTGGTTAGGGCGTTGGCATGTCCGGGCTGAATGACTTCTTTGAACAGCAGGCCGGTCTTGTGGTCGTACCTAAACCTCGACGTTCTGACCAAGGATGACCCATACCCCAGGTGTTCCACGCGGACGCTTTTCAGCCGAGCCAGGAGCCACTGGTCCGGATCATTCGCGAATTCACTGGTGGTCACCTGGGTGAACGATTGCCCCCCACCTTCAGTGGTGACCTCTACCTGGCGGAAATTGCCGTAATCATCTAGGGCGCTGTTCTTGCGCGTGATAGTAGTGAGTAAGCCGCCCTCCAAGTCCCACCGTCGCTCTTCGCTCCGAGCTACATAGGGGAAATAAATCTTGTTATTACTTAACTGACTGCGCTTGGCTAAAGTATTGGTAGTTTCAGATATTTTTCGGGTGCCCACCCACTGCGTGGTTTTCTTGGGCAGGCCCAGATAGGGGAAGGTTTGGGCGTACTCCACCCGGGCTTTCCTTCCGCTGGTGGTCTCCTCGGTCTCGGTCCAGGCAAAGCCCAGGGAGCCACGGCCGTGCAGTCGGGCACGCAGCCCAC
>MDTB01116614.1_pt1 | contig 19763 bp, 17 predicted proteins | sample 811161 | NCBI WGS metagenome assembly MDTB01 (sample SAMN05326650, study PRJNA326480) | marine metagenome | isolation source: seawater | place: Mediterranean Sea | collected 2009 | reverse complement strand
TTTCTTCGAAGCTATCCTCGTCATCCATCCCACTGGCCTCCTCGCTGAATGCCATCCAAGAGAACACGTAGTCGACTCCAGAGCTGAGGTTGCTTATCTGGAACTCAGCGTCGTAGTCGCCCTCCTCGATATGGGTGGGCCACGAGTTGTTGTCTGCGTTGAACCCAGGGATGGACTCCAAGGTGCCATCGCCGTCTACGTCTATGTCCAGCGTAATCTGGCCGGTGTTACCGCATGGTCCGACGAATTCCCATTCGTATGACCAATCGTCCCCGGATGTCTGGTTCGAGAGCGTAGCCTCGATTTGTACATCGCAGTCCATTGCGTCGAGCGTCAGGTTCCATGGCTCGCTGCTGCTGTCCGAGGTGGCGTTCCATTGCCTCGACTCCTGGTGTTCCTCGCAGTCCCCGTTCCATTCGCAGACCTCTACTTCCCAATCGAGGTGGTAGCCATCGCCTGTTGTCAGGTTCATAGACGTAAATCGGAACTCGTATGTCCCAGCATCCATGAAACCATCCATGATCGGGTCAACGAATTCGGGAACCTCTTCCCAGTTTCCATCCATCTCCCACTCAAGGATCAGTGGGTCTTCGGCCGAATCGTGATCTGCCGAAACCAGGGACGCCATCGGCCCTAGAGCGGAGATCAGCATCAAAAGGCAGATGCTTAGGCTTCTTGTCTTACTTTCGTTGTACATTGTATTGAATCGCAAAACCGTTAATATATAATCGTGAGCACTGCGTGTAATCGCTGAAAGTGTCGTTACTTTCGCTCTCTAGTCCACCACTCTATTGAGTCTCCACAGACTTCCTCTTCGGAGGCTAGGATCAGACCGGATTCGCTCAGAGATTTCGTGTCGAAAGTAGGTCCATCCCCTCCCAGATCTATATCTGAAACGCAGATCCTTGCTTTGTCTACCATTTTCTCGGAAAGGAATCTTGACCAAGTGTCCAGTCCCCCTTCTATGAGCAGCGACTGCACCCCCATGTCCCCTAGCATGTCTAATATCCGTGCGACGGGTATTTCTTCTTCGGGTATAACGACTCTATCCACATGTTGCTCGTCTCGCGAAGAGTCATGCTCAGAGGACTGGATTAGTAGCGTCGGGGCCTCTTTATCGACCATGAGCTTGCAATCCTTTGGGATTCTGTCTTTGGGATCGACGACGACCCTCCTTGGCTGTTCTCGAGGGCCTATCTCTGGCCCCCTTACGGTAAGCGAGGGATTGTCCCTGATGACAGTTTCAACTCCAACCAGGATGGCCATGGAATCAGCCCTGATCTCGTGAGCCATTTTCAGAGATGAGTCTGAACTGAACCTTACTGCCGGTTTGGATGAATCCCCGTCTACTCGTCCCTTCGAATCTGTTGAGGCCTTCAGAGTGACTAGAGGCCTCCTTTCCCTACACCAATGAATGAACTCCTCCATTTGACTCTCGCACTCATGCTCTAGCACTCCCGTAACGACTTCTACGCCGCTTTCCTCGAGTGTTCTAGCTCCATCTCCCCTGACCGTTGGATTGGGATCCATAGCGCCTATCACGACCTTGGAGACGCCAGCCCACAGGAGCGCCTCAGTGCAAGGAGGCGTCCTACCGAAGTGATTGCAGGGCTCTAGTGTAACGTATACGGTGGTTCCCCTGGTAGCAACGCCCTTCGATTCAGCGTCCGCGATCGCCATCTGCTCTGCATGAAGGCCCCCTATGTGGTCGTGCCATCCCTCTGCAACAACCTCGTTCTCTTTGACAAGAATGCAACCAACTAGAGGGTTGGGCATCACTCTGTGACGACCCCTCTCAGCGAGCTCAATGGCCCTCTTCATGTACCGCTCAGCCTCGGTCATCACAACGCACCGTCCTAGCCCCTACTCATGATTTCTCGCTTCGGCAGTATTGAAGTCCGATGCTGGGGCTGGACTTACCGTGTCGAGACTAGCATGCATCGTTAACCCGAACGCGAGGGGTGGAAAACTCGGGAAGAACATCCACAAAATAGAGCAGGCGCTCAAGGCTTCTGGGTTGGATTTCGACGTCTTCATGACGGAGGGCATCGGACATGGAATAGAGATAGCAAGCGGTCTTAGGGAAAGCGATTACGACCTGGTTGTGGCCATCGGGGGGGATGGAACGGTGCACGAGATCGCGAATGGCATCAGAGGCTCATCCATGAGGATGGGAATCATCCCGATGGGCAATGGGGATGACCTCGCAAGAGGTTTAGGGATTCCCCTCAAGGACCTTCAGGGGGCAATAGACACACTGGTGAACGGTGAAGACTACACAATCGGAGGGATCAGAGTCGAGGGACTCAAGGCCCCCGATTACCCGGGGATACCCTCTCCCAAGCACTATCCGGTGACGGGTGAACCATCGAAGGAGGGCAATCTGGTGAGGTGGGCATTCCTGGAGTGCGATGGAGGCGTGACATCCTCGATTAACCGTATGAAGGACGAAGGCCACTTCTCTCGAATCAGCGGGCAGAAGAAGTACACATTTCTGGCCATAAAGGCCATACTGTCGTGGAAGAGCCAGATGGCTTGGATCAAGGTCGATGACCAGCCCGGGAGGAAGGTCGACCTCACTGGGCTTTTCGCCATGATGCAGGCTGAGACATTCGGAGGGGGTTTCCGGGTCGCACCGGGGATGCAACCATTCGGAGACAGTGCTTCTATCGTTCTCGGCTTCGGCCTGTCCAAACTTCAGATGCTGAGGGTCATGGGGCCGTTGGAGAAAGGACGACATGTCGGCAAGTGGGGTAAGATAAGCATGGAGCCCTGTAGGAGGTTCGAGATCAACGCCCTGGACTCGGAGGGGAACCCGACTGACGGCAAGGGGCATGACCCCCCTCTGTTCATCAGCCTTGACGGGGAGATATCCATGACCACTCCCGTTAGCTTCGAGTTCCACGAGGGCCAGCTGCACGTGAGGGGTGGCCAAAGCCCACCGAACTTTTAGTGGCGCAGACGGAGAGATTTGAACTCCCGAGTCACTAGGACACCGGATTTCAAATCCGGCGCAATACCAGGCTATGCGACGTCTGCAGCAAGCCTCCGTGTTGCATCACACGGATGAACCTTAAGCATCACAGGCCGTAGGTACCAGGCCTGCACCAGTCTGGTAGGCTCGAGGCTGCATCAGGATGGGTGAGCCCTACGAACAGCACCATAATCAGTATGAAGAAGGCTGGGAACAGTGCCGTCATGGTGAGTATTCCCGAGTCCTCGTCCCCGTACAGGTGCATGAAGATGGCAGCTATCATGATGAACTTGGGTATGGCGATGATGGTGAGTATCCACAGTGTAATCACCTTCTCCTCCGTTCCCAAGGACTCTGCCACTGGATCCAAGTTGGCTCCGACCGCGAGCACCTCGATTAGGGTCAGTATCATGAGTCCGTAGAAGTTCATCCAGTAGGGGTCTTGCCCCAGAATCTTGTAGTGTGCCATGTTATTTTTCACCTCAGTAAAGATAGAAGAACGGGAAGACAAGGACCCAGACCAGGTCCACGAAGTGCCAATATAGTCCGAAGTACTCAATCGAGACTGCGTTGTCGGGGGTGTATCCCCCCCTGGCCGCCTTCAGCGTCATGTAGGTCAGGCCGACGATTCCACCCAGCACGTGGGCCCCGTGCGTCCCCGTAGTCACGTAGAATGTGGTTGCACTGACCTGGATATTAGCGAACATCTTGCCTCCTTGATGGGAACCATCCTGCATCATCGCATACAGTGCGCTATCCTCCGGTATCGAATAGTCCTCCGGGTGCTTCTCGATGTATTCCGTGTCAAACGCGTGGTGCTGATAATTATCGGCATTGATCAGATAGCCCTCAGCGTATAGAGATTTTATTTCGGAGTCCCCGTGGTTGAATTCGTGCAGGAACTCAGGCAATGGGAACCCTAGGAACCACTCAACCATCTTTAGAGTGAGGAACATGATTGCTAGTATCCAGGTCGTTCCGAGATATCTGGTAATCTTCCTTCTTCTGATGTCCTCATCGATGTCCTTCTTCTTAGCGTATCGTAGAGCTTGAACTATCGTGAATGAGGAAATTATCAGCGCGAACGTGTTTATCGCTCCGGGGGCGATGTGAAACCAACTCGAGGCTATGAGGTGGCCTGCTGGCTCGAAGCAGGTCACTGCAGTTCCCTCGACCCACTCGCCTGAGTGGAAAACAGTCTTGCAATTGGGAATCCCGAGCCTGTAGCGCATGTAGGTGCTGAAAAGAGCAGTGAAGACCATCATCTCAGACATCAGGAACATCCACATCGCCACCTTCCTGATGTCGATGTTCTGGAATGGCGCTCCTGTGGACTTCGGCTCGAACACTTCACCATGCATCCCGAAGCTCATGTCTTGCCTCCACCATACAAGGAGGCTGAACGAGACAACCCCCAAGCCCACAAATATCATCGGAATGTTCCCCCAGCCTTGGAATTCGCCCCATTCGAACGCGGCTGCTAGAGAGAACAGGAAGATCGCGACTCCCATGCTTAGTATGAAGGGGGACCAAGAGTTGTGAGGGGCTCCGTGGCTCCAGTCATGTGGTCCCCACGCGCTGGGGTGGTGGTCCGTATCGCTCAATGTGACACCTCCCCTTTGTCCCCTTTGTCCTCATCTTCGACCATGAGCCTCTGGAACCAGCTAGCGAGCCAACCTGGCTCGTTCGCAATATGCTCATTGGCGTCCTTTAGAGTCGGAAGCCCCCAAGACCCGTCATCCAGCTTGTATAGGGTGTGGTCCGGTGGAGGGGAACTTGTCATCCACTCGAAGGACCACCCTCCCCATGGGTCATCAGGGGCATCCTCTCCTCTGACCGATGAGACGATCATGTTGAAGACCATGATGAAATTGGAGAAAAAGAATATGAATCCGGAGACCGTGATGAACATATTCCACCCAGCGGCTTCCATCGGGAGTGAGCCCAGAGCCTCATCCGTCGTCACGAAATACGTGTGATGCCTGCGGGTCATCCCCCAAACACCTAGCCTGTGCATCGGCCAGAAGAGGGCATTGTAGGAAACGAAAGCCGTCAGGAAGTGCAGGACTCCGAGTTTTTCACTGAGCATCTTCCCAGTGGCCTTAGGCCACCAATAGTATATTCCCGCGAAGAATCCGAAGACGGTACCACCAACAAGGACGTAGTGGAAATGGGCCACTACGAAGTAAGACTCGTGTAGATGTGTATCCATTGCTATCGACGGGAAGAACATCCCTGAGATTCCGCCAAGTGTGAAAGTTATCAGGAAGCCCAAAGCCCAGAGCGTGTGTGTCCTGTAGACGAGCGACCCCCCATGCATTGTCATCAACCAGTTGAAAATCTTGATCCCCGTGGGGACTGCTACAAGCATAGTCGTGAGCATTGTCACGAATCTCAGCGTGGGGCTCATGCCGCTCGTGAACATGTGGTGGCCGTAGACGATGAATGCTACCACTCCGATGCCGGCCAGAGCGTAGACCATGGACCTGTAACCGAACACGGATCGCCTCGAGCTCGTTGCGAGAACCTCGGAGATTATACCGAAGGACGGCAGGATAACCACGTATACCTCTGGGTGTCCGAAGTACCAGAATAGATGGCTCCACAACAAGGGGTCCCCTCCAGCCGCTATGTCATAGAACGCGGTCCCGATAACCCTGTCCAAGTAGACTTGAATCAGCCCCACCCCGAATGCGGGTATCGAGAGGAAAAGCATCACGTTGGCCACGAGTATTGACCAGCTGAACAGAGGCATCTGCATCCATCCCATTCCGGGCGCTCTCATGACTGCCATCGTAGTTAGGAAGTTGATACCTGTAAGTGTCGAGGAGGCGACTAGCATTATCTGCCCAGCAGCCCACATAGTTGTTCCGTAGTGGGCCCCATCGCTCACGGAGTATGGCGCGTAACCTGTCCACCCAGTGTCCGCACCATGGCCGGAGAATACGCCTGTAAAAATCAATAATGCCGCGAATGGCTGCAACCAGAATGACATGGCGTTTATCCTAGGAAGCGCCAGGTCCGCTGCCCCCAGTTGGAGGGGAATCATCCAGTTCGCAAAGCCATTGATCATCGGCATAGCCGCTAGGAAAATCATAGTAGTTCCATGGAGCGTGAAGAACTGGTTGTACTGCTCCTGAGTCAGAAAATCGTTGCCAGGAACTGACAGCTGTATTCTGATGATCATCGCCATAATCCCACCGACTCCGAGGAAGAACAGCCCGGCGATGAAGTACAAAGTGCCGATTTTCTTGTGGTCTGTGGTTGTCAGCCAGTCTGCCAGCCATGGTGCGAAATTGTCCCAATCGAAGGCCTCAGGGTCCTTTCTGTAGAAAACGAACACCAGAGTGAATGCCAGCAGTGTCGCTGTAACGATAATCAGCACGCCGAGGACTACGAATGGATCCGCTTCATCGAGGACTTCCACTGGTCCTCCGAGAGTTATCGCGAGCTTGTTCCACATGTCACCGGAAGTGCCCCCCCCGGCTCCGTCAGCATTGCCGTTGACCGAATTGACATGCAAAACGAAGTCGACGTTCGTGTCTGTTGCCGGCGCAGTCCAGGTCAGAGTCCACGAGACTTGGTCGTTTCCTGCTTCTGTGTGCCCTACCTCGTTTTCGTTGTACAATTGAGCGGTTGCATCGTTTACCGCTAGTGAGCCCTTGCTTGCCCACAGATGGAACCCGCCTTGATTGACGTTCCCCTCTTGACTTGGGCCACCTTCGAAAGATACGGTGATGTCGTAGGTCTCCGAGTAGTTGTAGCTCTCTGGGAGACCCTGAATGGAGGGAACAACGGTATCGGATGGGACAGCACCGTGACAATTGCATCCAGCCTGCTGGACGCCGGCGATCCCACCTGGAAGGGATTGAGCCGAGGGGATAGCTAGCATCGCCGAAACGGCCACTAAAGTTATGATTGCGCCTTTGGTTCTGTTTCTCATAACATCCACCTTAATTGTGAGTGATTAGCTTGGCTGCCATGACGGAGTGAGCATCACCGCAGTATTCCGAACAAAGTACCATTGATTCGTCTGTCATTGAGTCTGAGATGGGGAGCCACAGGGTGGTTTGCTGACCAGGTATAGTGTCCTCTTTGGTTCCTAGGTGTTGGAACCAGGGTGCGTGCGTGACGTCTATCGAAGTCATTGTTGCTAGGTAAGTCTCGCCTTTCTTCAGACTGAGTACTGGGACGCTTCCGTAAACTTCCATGGACTCAGTACCTGTATCGCAAAGGTTCGTGCTCAACTCCAAGCAGTCAAAGCTCCAGAACCACTGTTGTCCGGTAATATCGATTACATGATAACACTCTGAGGAAATGACTCCTGAACTATCCATGGTGTTATTCGAAAATTGGCCTTCATCGCACTCATTCCCATGCATACCTCCGTCCGCCGATGTCCACATTGCGTCCAATGGCCCCCACGAATAATACGTTAGCCAGACAATCAGCATGAACGGGAGAATGGTCCATGCGACTTCCAGGCGCATGTCGTCATTGTGCTTTGGAAAGACTCCTATTTTGATTTCGTCGACGTTTGGGAGACTTTCCCCATCCTTGGAAGTGAACCAAAACGAGTGATGAAAGAGCCATCCAAAAGCAATAGCACCGACTATTAGAGACCAAAAAATGTAGTGTTCCCAGAGGCCCGCGAAAATCGGAGTCATCACTGACATGGTTGTTCCTGTATCCCCGGGCCAAAACGACCCTGATAAGGGTCGCGGGTATGTCTTCTGCGCTGGATGCTAACATTTGAAGAAAAATACTACAAGACAACCCGTTTTGTTAGCCAGTCAGTACCCTAGGAAGAGGCTACAAAATGAGTGAAGACATCTCCTTGCCGGATTGGGGGCATAAGAAGCACAGCATTATGGGAAACCCAAATCGAGTTGCTCGCTTTGAGAAGGCAGCGATGGCCCTGGCAAGTTGTATCACTAGAAACAGGGGTTCCAGTCAAGAGGGGAGCGGAATCCCAATTTTGGTCGAGGGTAAAAGAGACGAGAAAACGCTCAGGGTGCTTGGATTCACGGGTCCTATTGAAAAGGTGAATAGGGGATGGGACAGATCTAGGCTTATCGCGTATCTCCATACCGAATACTGCTCGAGGCCAACACCCGATATATTTCCCCAGGTGATTCTACTGATGGACTGGGATCGGACTGGAGGCAGGATTCAGTCATCGATTAGGGACCGACTCATGGCAATGGATTGTCCAGTTGACGAGGACCTGAGAAACGTACTACTGAGAACCATGAAACCTGAGGGGAGGACAGTCGAATCACTTATGCCTCTTGCCCCATATCTTAATCCACTGATTGAACGAATCTTGTTGGAAATCGATTGACTATCAAAACGGGATAGAGGGAGGCATCTCCTTGACAGAGTTCAGAACCAGGTGGGTGACAGAGCGCTCAATTCCCGACATGCTAAGCACGTTCTTGATGAGGTCGTCCAAGTCATCCCTGTCTTTTCCTCTGGCCAGGACCATTGAGTCGTAGTCACCAGTCACGTCGTAGACTCCATACACCCTATTGTCCTTCGCTATTTTCTCCTGGATCTCAATCAGTCGGCCCTTCTCGATCCTCAAACCTATCACGACGCTGAGCCCCCAGCCAGCCTTGTCCGGATCTAGCAGAACTGTGTATCCTCTGATGACTCCCAGGCTCTCCAGCCTTCTCACTCGGTTGCTCACCGTGCCTAGAGCAACCCCCACCTCCTCTGCGATCTTCCTTAGGGAGGTCCTAGCGTCTGCCTCCAGAACTCTGAGTATCCTCTTGTCTACCTCGTCCATACCTTCACCGGGGCACCACGTTCAGATTACACGGCTAATGAACATATTCTATGTTGATTCCCTCAGCAATGAACGTTTGACCAGAAACTATGACTTATTCTTCTTCTTTAGGCTCAAATGACAAATTCCTCACCCCTCTCATGACAATTCTCTCAGACTGGCTCACCATGGGGGTGACTCTGTTGCCGACCCACGCCGCCAGGCAGTATCCGGTTGGCCCTACTAGTATGCGACTCCCTCGATCTGTATCCCTCAGTGAATTTATTTCCGTCCTAAGTGGCTCCTTCCCCCGGAGAATGTCATCAATTACACGTTCGTCCACATTAACGAATGGACCTGAGATCTCCTCTCTCAGTCTTCTGGCTGCTCTGGATACTGTTCGGTCTAAGCTACCTTTCCTCAGCCTAGCTGCAATCAGTCCTAGGTGAATCACCTTGAGTGGCCTCCACCTGTCTCCGGGAATCAACTCCTTGCCGCTCTTCCTGGTTCTGTCAGCACCCCATATCTTTCTGATTTCGTCTGATGACCAGAGCAGGCTCTTCCCCCTAGACCACATGTTCGAGGGGACGGAACCCCAGACTTCTCTGAGCTCTATTTCCCGCTCCTCGTCAATAGGCCGAGGAAAAGACTCTGGGTCATCGAATGTCTTCTGTGATGGAAAGGGGTCGATTGTCCTGCTGACATCTTCTCCCTGGACCTTTTCTAGAACGGCCAAAAAGAAACCTCCCCCTCCAATCTCGTCGTTCCAGACTCTTAGGCAGTCGCTCAACTGTGATGATACTGCCTTATCTTTCGGCGGAAATAGGTACTCTTCGAATGTAGATTCTACATCCAACTCCCCTCTATCGTTCAGCAATGCCCAATTTGCCATCCCTGGGTTGGAAGGTACCCCGGAAAGAGAATCCCCACAGGGAGTCACTCTCACGTTGCCGTCTGCTACCGCTCTAGAAACAACCGCTTCGTTTTCGATGGGGTCCAGCGAGCAGGTCGAGTAGACGACTCTTCCACCGGGCTTGGTAACTGCAATAGCTCTCCTGAGTAGATCGTACTGCAGAGAGTGGAGTGAACGGCCGGAGGATGGTCTCCATTTCCCCCAGACATCTGGGTTCTTCCTGGTGGTTCCGGAGCCAGTACAAGGCACATCGACTAGAACCCCATCGAACCCAGAACCTGGGACCTTGGGGATGTGCCTCCCGTCATGCTGGACGACAAGCACAGCCCTGGATGCGTGCCTATGTACGTTAGTTACCAGTGTATTCACCCTGCCACTGATCACTTCGTTAGCAATTACGGCTCCTGAGTCCCCAAGGTGCTCACATATCTGAGTTGTCTTTGAACCCGGGGATGCGCATAGGTCGAGGACGATGTGTCCCGGAGTAGGGTCGAGAGCCAGGACAGGAAGCATCGAGACCGCCTCTTGGCGAGTGATTCTCCCGGTATCATGTAGAGCAGTCATCAGAATCTTCACCTCTTCTTGCGCAGAACCCCTGTTGAACGGCATCTCCCACGCACTTCCGGGACCAGAGAACCATGGGATTCTATTTGCACCGACACCCGAAAGCCAGGACTCCACCCAGTCCTTCTCCTCACTCATTGGATTGACTCTGACAGTCTCCGGCAATCTATCGTAGGAACCTTGGAACCATCTCTCTGCCTCCTCCCTCCAGTGAGATACTGCCTTCAGGAGAATACTGTTCTCTGCCTCCTCCCTCCAGTCCGAATCCCTACTTGCCATGATATTGCGCAATTATCATCATCCATCAAGTGCACGTTAGATTCTGGGATTTCTAACTGACTCGAATAATGCAACATTTGGTGTTGAAAATACTGACAATGGTTAAACCTCCTTTGTTTCGCTCGAGCGCTGCGGCATTTGCCGTAAGGGATGCACATGACACGATTCGGACACAGAAGGAGGATCTCAAATGAGTCCTCAGAACCAACAAAGACAGATGAGATTGGAACTAAGATGAAGCTGGGAGACTTGGTCAAGAGAGCGAGGGATTTCGGTAAGGCAACTGGACCATTGAAACCCATCGAGGCGCTGATGACAGTTGATCAAAAAGAATGGACCTGGCAGATAGTTGACAGAGACGTCCTAAGTAAGCTGAGTCATAGATTAGTATTCCAGTCGGATGCCGGTCTCAGGAGAGAGATCCTGATGACAGAAGGGCTAGAAACTGCGATGGGAGCAGCATCGATGATTGTGGAGCTTGACGGGGGCTGCGTCCTTATTGAGACTCTAGAACCATAGAATTAGACTCTAGTGGGCTTGAAATAGGGACTGTGGGTGCGGTGGTTCTATGGCTAAGGAGAAGAAGGGCAGCGGCATTCAGCAGGCTGCAGGGCTGATTCGCTACTTTGACGAGGAGTCAGAGGATGCCATACAGATTTCCAAGGGCTCAGTTTACTTTGTCTGCGTAGTGTTCAGCGTCATAGTCTACCTTGCAAACGAGCCTAGTCCGGAGAACAACGTCTGGAAGTGGATGTGGGATACTCTGGGATTCTAACCCTACAGGAGTTCCCTCTCCATAACTCCCAGTTCTGAATTCGGATCTGCTCTCACTATTGCGCTCGAAGCCCTACTCAGAGCCCTGTCTACTGCGGGGGCGTTCTTGTCTGCCAACGCCTCCCTGGCTCTTTCTAGATCCTCATCTGCAGAGTCTAGTATCTCATCTCCTGACTCATCGATCCCTCTCATTCTGTGAACCGAGTCCTGCAGTCTTGAGATGTCATCGCTCATGCTTTCTCTCGCTACGGAGATTAGACCCTCCCAGCTCCAAGTGTGCTCCGACATCGTTCCGGACGTGGCTCTCTCAAATGCCTTCACTCTGACTGGTTCCCACGGGTTACGCCCCAGAGATGCAACGATATCCATTGCACACCTGGCTCGGGTCTGGAGGGGCCCTTCTATGACTATCTCGTTCGCGAAGCATTTAGCAAAGAGTCCGAACCCCCAGTAGTGCCGGCTTGAGACACACATCCTGACTTCTTCAGTCTCGCATTCTAACTCCCATCTTTGCTCATCGACCCTCGGCATCTCTGTGAATCTTGGGGGACCGTGCGTCCCTAGGGATCTCAGAGCTGCCCTGGCTACGTCTCCCAGATACACCTTACCGAATGAGCCCTTGGTCCCGAACTGATGCATGGCGCCCTCCTCGTCGAAAGCCATTCTTGGATCAGAGTCGCTCACCTGTGCGAATAGTACTGAACGTTGGGGATGAACACCCACCGGTCCGCTATCAGTGTCCGCTCCCTCTCCCATACCAACCAGAAATAGTAGGGGCGATTCAAAGTTGCGTGTACGGCAATCCCTAAGTCCCTCCCATTTCAGTTTCCAATTATGCCACGCAGGAAATATGGGAAGCTACAGAAGGTGGTCGAGAGGCCACCTCCAGACAACTGCAGTAGGTGCAGGGCAGGGAAGCATTGCCCTATAGAGGGGCATCCGGGATATCAGGAAGGGGCCAGCAGGAAGTGGAAGGGCCCAGACGCAGTCTCAAAGCGTAACAACAAGAAGAATCCTGCAAGAAGGTGAAATTCAAGACTCACATCCCAACCCCGAATCGATGACCAAATCTCCTGTGCCTGACTACTCTGGACAGAACCTAGGGAGAATACAATGTGTCGTGGATGTCGGGGAGAACTCAATCGAGATCGATCCCTACGTTGCCGACTTCTTCTTCGAACCAATCTTCCTCTCTGGCAGATTTCCAGACTTGACCTGCACTGCCCAGGTATTGGGACTCGACGGGGGCGAGGAACCTCTAGTGAATGTAGAGATAGTTTCCAAGAGAAGGGGTCAGAGGTACGATGCTCTTAGGATTACCAGCGAAGAGATCTTCTCTAAGCCAAACAAGTTCTCTATTATTTTCGGATTTGACAGTGAGAGGCTGAAGGCTCCACTACAACTGGAAGCTGAAGTTGAGGTGAGAAACGCAGGAACCCCGATAATAGCGAGAATCCACTCTGGAATGACGGAGTCATTCGAGGGAAACGTTACCTCAAATCTCTCTGACGTAAGCTCTACTGTCCAAAAGGAGAGGTTGATGACCTTCTGGGACTGGCCACTCAGCGAAGCCAGGCTCGAGGTCAAGGCAGATCAGAGCTGGATCAATGAGTTCGGAGAAATAGACGTGTTGCACAGTGGGGGAAATGGGGGTGTGGGAGGCTCGGTGAGGCTCACAGGTGAATTCCAAGAGATCGATTTCAGTGCTGTTAGGCCACTGATGCTTCCCAAGGACGGCTTCCCAAGAGCCCCATATCACACATGCGCATACATCATCATCAGAATGGGAAGAGATGGGACTGAGATACCTGTCGTCAGCCATCTGGTAGACAGTCGACCTTCTAGAAGAGGATCTTACGGAAAGATATCAGATTTGGATGATCGCGATGGTTGGCCGTATTTCCTCTGGAGGGGGATGCACTTCAAAGAGCAACCCAAGGAAGAGAAATTCCTAATCAAGAAGGGAAGGCTATGGGAGGGATTCACATATCTGGACTCTGAGATTTCTGACACGATAAAGAGGGTCCAGCACGATCGCTACACAAGCGTGGTGCCAACCAGGGCATGGTTCTCGTACAAGGAAGAGGAGTTCATTGTGAACTGGTTCCACCTAGATGAGTATGGTTGGAAGGTCAACTTCTCTGACTAGAGCTCAGTTGGAATTCTTCCTGCCTGCTTCTCTCCCGTATCTTGGCCCTCTCCCTCTCCATTTGCATCTGACTCTATTCCAGCGGAAGGCGGATTCCTCTGGGCTCTGTGGTAAATCTCTCTCAGAGTCTGATCCCCTATCTCTAGATACACCCTGGTGGTTGCTATACTCGAATGACCCAGAAGCCTCTGGATTGTAACAAGATCCGCACCCCTCTCAAGTAGACCGGTAGCGAAAGTATGCCTCAGGGTATGTGGGCTAAGCCTGGCCTTCGGGATGTCTGCAGCGTCTGCCAGCCTGTCCATCATCTTCTGTATCGAGCGAGGGTTGATCCTACGGCCCCTACTAGAAACGAACATAGCCCTTAGCCCCGTATCTTCGCTTTCCCTGATCCTGCTTTCCCTAATTGGCTCCCACGATTCTAGGACATCAACCGAGTTTTTGGTGAATAGGACGGTTCGGTCCTTCTCGCCCTTTCCTCCAATAACCAACGCGGATAGGTCTTCCTTGTCTATGTCGTCGATATCTAGAGCGCAAAGCTCCGAAACTCTTAGTCCGGTATCTAGCATAAGAGTTGAAACTGGCATCGCCAAAGGGTTCTCGGACTCGCTGACCGCTATTCTGAGTCTTTCCAACTCTCTCCTAGCAAGAGTCTTTGGAAGCGATCTACTCCTTGATGGCCTTTGTATCCAGTCAGGGACTATGTGACCGAGCCATTTCAGTAGGTGAGTTAGGGCTGCTATCTTGGCATTAATTGTAGTAGGCTTAAGATCCCCAAGTCCATTCATCCAAGCATCCATTCTGCCATTGTTTGGGTCAGCAAAGAGGTGGAAATCCCTTACCGGAATTCTTGAAGTTCCGTCCCATACTAGAGCCCCGTCTCCTGGAAGAGAGGTTGTTGAAAACGTCTTAGCAGCCACTTCGTATGCCCTGATAGTATGCAAGCTCTTTTTCTCCGAGCGAAGCTGCTGTAACCAGCATTCGTGCCAATGTAGTTCTGCTATCCTGTGCAATCAAGAAGGTAGCGAGTCGGAAAGGCCGACATCATCAGAATGGAACCTTCGGCCCAACCTCCCTTCCGAGTCGAATAGCGTCTCTTTGTTTCTCCCTTCTTGGCTCACCCCTTCTCGCCTCCAGCCGCAAGCGGCGTGTGCATCCCTGTCCCGAAGGACGAGGGTAAGGAGACGTATTGTGACTTGAATGCTTCTCTGCACTATCGTACCTTGGAACCTATTGGGATAGTTGAAAAAAATAGCCGAGTGATTACAGAGCGCGCTCTGACTCGTCTTCACTGTAACCGATAGAGAACGCACTATCCTCGGCGATTTCAGAATTCCTGTAATAGAGGTCGTTTAGGTGCGTTGCCACCTTACCTGCTACGTTTACCCTAGTAGCGCCCTCTATTCCCTCTAGTCCCGGGCTGGAGTTAACTTCCAATACCAATGGGCCCCGGTCGGACTCGAGCATATCTACTCCCGCCACCTCGAGCCCTAGTGTTTCTGCGGAAAGGATAGCGATTCTACTCTGCTCTTCTGTCAAATCTACTCCTGTAACGGACCCACCTAGGTGGAAGTTGGAGCGGAACTCGCTCCCATGCGCCTTACGACGCATCGATGCGACAACCTCTCCTCCAACAACCAGTCCCCTAACATCGCTACCATGGGACTCCTTAACGTATTCTTGCACTAGAGGCCTCATTCCTCTCTCCAGCATCTGGAACACTAGTTGCCTGGCCTGCTGAGAAGAGTTTACCAGAAATACTCCAGAGCCATGGGTCCCCTCTGTCGACTTAACAACGCATGGAGCCCCTCCGACCCTTCTAACTGCGCGATCGGTGTCCTCCCATGCCCCAACATGTGCAGTTATCGGAACCGGAACACGAGCCTCAGCCATCATCTGACAAGCCACCAGCTTGTCCCTGCTTCTCTGAATGCCCTGACTGGAGTTCAGAACTATCACCCCGATTTGCTCGAACTGCCTGACTATAGCCACACCTCTCCGCGTGATGGAATATCCGATCCTAGGTAGAACGGCCTCGCACTCTAAGGGCCAACCCTTGTGGAAGACCTTGCCCCCATCTTCATCCACGACGATGGTCAGCGCAAGAGGATCGATGATGTCCACCATCCATCCTGCCCTCTCGGCCTCTGTAGCCAGCCTTCTGGTGCTGTACAGTTCGGGACCCCTAGAGAGTAGCACTAACCTTGGCTCCATATCTTGCGCCGCCGAAAAGACCGTCTTCAACCCTTTCCCTCGGGATATCGAGACTCTATTGCGAGTATGCGTTGTGAGGCTCACGAAGTCGGAGAGATTGAAAGCCTCAGGGTGGGACTGAGCCACAGAGCATGCCCGAAGATGATTCGATTGACAGAGAGTCGCTTACCTCGAATACGGTTGCGAAGCTTAGGGAAATATGCAAGAAGAGGGGACTCCTTGTCTCTGGAAAGAAATCGGAATTGATAGATAGGATTCTTGAGGACGCAGGACTGACTGAGGAGCCTGTTGACACGTCGGAAGAAGATGATTGGAACGAAGGCGACGCTCTCGTGATGGACGAGGATCCCGATGATACAAGGGAAATGGTAGATCAGGTCATTTCTAAAATCGAGAGTGTCGTTGAGGCTGAGGTGGTCGAGGCAGAGGTATTGCCAGCAGAATCCAATGAGGCCATCGACGAAGAAGTGCCGGTCGTAGTGGCAGAGGACGATCAACCATCATTGGTCATCTCGATGCCTTCCATCTCATCATTGGGAGACAGATGGAAGGCTCTAGCAGCGGTAATAGTTGTGATCATACTGGTTGGGGCTGCAACTACAGTTTTCCTACAACGCAGTTCTGGCTTCGAAGTAGCTAAGCTGAGGTACGGGGATAGGATGGACTTCCAGGTAATTGACTCGAGAATAAGCATAGATGGGGAGGAGATGCTCTCTGTTGTGAGGGACTCTACTGGGGGTATTCTGGAACCAGCCTGTGGAGAGGTCTCGATGGATATGGATGGTACTGGTTCTGTATCAGTAACCGACGGGTCCGATTCGGGAGCCGTAGGAACTACTGATAGCCTAGGGAGAACCGGTTTCTTGGCGGCCGAGAAGGGAATAATCCTCGAATTGGACGTCGACTTTGAGGGAAGGACATGGAGGGACGACGCTAACACAGACTGTGGGAACATTCGATGGGTAATGTCTGGAAACGATTTGAACATGGAGTCAACCAGCTGGGTGGAGTTGGAGAAGTCTGAGGTAAAGAGGACTGACACCTCTATCTCGTTCAGCGACGTGGACTCCGTAACAACCAACGCCAGGACTGTGACTTACGACTCGGAGGGACTCGGTGGATTGGGAGCACTCTTGCCCACCCTTTCATTCCCACTGACTCCCATTGAGCTACACGACTTTTTTGGAGAAGCGGTAATCAAGGAGGGAGCTAGATCGTCAGACCCGGATTTAGGTTGGAATTCCGACTGGAAATGGGAGGTGAAGAAGGAGTTCAGAGACGATACTCATGGCCTGGTGTACCCAGTTTATCTCGACCATGAGGAAATAGGGAGGTGCTATGGACATGCTACAATTCTACTGCACTTGAAGGATGGGAGTCCTTGGCCCGTTAAGCAGGTTGCTGACATAAGACTTGACAAGAACCTACAGACAAACGACTGTGACTTCCTAGTTAGCACCCTTTCGGATGAACTCCTACCAGAAGGTACTCTCAGTATCAGCATGACCTTCTCGAGTATCTCTTCATCCACTGGAAGTAGTGAAATCGATTGGGAGAGGAACTACCTTGGGAGTCCCAATGATGGAGAGGATAGGCCGGGCACATCAACCAAGAGGAACTGGGTAGACTCCATGTGGGATGATACAGAAATCAGACAGTTCGATATGGAGGAGGCAGTATCTTGCCTCAAATCTCGATATCCGGATTCGCAGGCAACTCTGGCGCTAGAATCGGGAGGATACATCTGGAGAGCCTCCTGGTCTAGGCCTACTCCAGAACCGGAGTGGAACATGTCATGGGTTGACGAGGATGACGATTCAGGTTGGCTGGTACTTCAGAGATCATCTGAAGGCTGCGAGTTGTCTTCAACGGGATCAAATGATAGGGGCGAAATTACCTGGAATAGAGACTCTATACCCAGTACTCAGACCCTCTCTTTACTGGAATCCAGGATTCTGGACTCTGAGAGGTATCCTGACCTATCTCCATACGTAGAGTCCGGAGAATCTTGGAACCTCCAAGCAGAGGTGGGTTACAGACTGTCTGTCACAGAGGATAATGAGGTTCTAAGCCTCCTTCCAGGGGACTTGGGAGACGGAAAGGTAACCATGACCGCAGTGAGGGAATGGCAAGAAGAAGGACGAGAAAAGTCAGTTGATTTGGCCATGGATTCTGAGACCGGAGAGATGGTCATATGGTGGCTCATCGACAGTCCTAGAGAGTGAGAAAAACCACCATCAAAGACCTACTGGCAAGCGTCATATTCAACACATCATTGACTGTCGTTGCCCTAGATGGCTTCGAAGGACAGTGACCAAAGTCTTCCGAAAGTCGGGGAGGCTCCTCTAATTATCGATGTCGAATTCTTGGAGGAAGAGGACGAAAACCTTGCCCAACCTCTTGATTCAATCGAGGAGGTCAGTTCTCCGAGGTCAAGAAGCGCGATGGAACTGCCGCCATCTCTGCCTACTCCCAAAGGGAGGGCCAGAGTAGTGACCGTAATCAATCAGAAGGGAGGAGTGGGTAAAACTACCACCGTAATCAATATTGCAGCCCAGATTGCGCTTAGGGGGTTCCGAGTCCTGGTCATTGACTCTGACTCACAGGGGAACTGTGCTACAGGTCTAGGGGTCGATAAGAGCAAGGTCAAGAATACTACGAGGGACCTGATACTAAGTCCGGAGACAGCAGTAGACTCCAGGCATGCAACTGCGGTTGAGGATCTGCACATTATCGTCGGTGACCGGAGTCTTATCGGACTGGAGCAGGAGATGATGAGGCAGCTTGGAAGGGAGAAGAGAATGAAGGAGGCACTTCAACCACTTCTAGCGCACTACGACCTCGTACTAATCGACACGCCCCCTTCACTGGGCCTGGTGACAATCAACGCATTGGTGGCCTCGGATGGAATTCTAGTACCTGTGCAGACAGAATACTTCGCTCTGGAGGGACTAGCCTTGCTGTCCGGGACCATCAGAGAAGTGAGGAGTCTCCTCAATGAGAGATTGGGAGTGGATGGGGTGCTTTTGACGATGCACTCCCAGACACTTCTGAATAAGCAGGTTGCCGGCGAGGTCTTGGAAAACTTCCCGGACTTAGTCGTCAGGCCAGCGGTCAGGAGGAACGTTAGGCTCGCCGAGGCACCAAGTCATGGAATCCCTATCCATCTGCACGATCCTTCTAGCCCCGGTGGCAAGGATTACCAGGACATTGCAACAGAGCTTCAACACCGATGGAGTCTGTGAATAATGTCGAAGGGTGGTCTGGGCAGAGGACTAGATGAGATATATTCCAGAACAGAAGGGCCCGACCTATCTTCTTTCTTAACCAAGGAAAAGATGCCAGATTCCCCTAGGGCAGCAGTCATGTGGATGATATTCGGAAGCTTCTGCTTTGGGACCATGAATGCACTAGTCAAATGGACTAGCGACCACACTAATGTTTGGATGATTATCATGGTTAGGTCAGCAGTTATCGCATTCGCTGTTGCAGCATTCGCTGCCTCCAGGGGGATTAGTCTGAAGGTCAACGATCACAGGACAATGTTGCTTAGGTGTATAGTAGGCCTGATTGCCATGATTCTGTACTTCACTGCACTTGGAAGGATTCCAATTGGTCAAGCTGTGACTCTCCAGTACACCGGACCTCTATTCGTTGCCCTCCTTTCTGGGAGAATACTGGCTGAGAGGGTCTCCCCATCGGTGGCAATTCTGGTATTGACGGCGTTCGCCGGAATCGTTCTAATTATCTCTCCAGAGGTAGGCAGTGTGGACCCAAACGCACTGCTTGCCCTGGGCTCTGGATTCTTTGCTGCATTGGCGTATATGTACGTCAGAGAACTCAGAAAGACAGATTCTCCGGCTACCGTCATATTCTGGTTCGCAGCCTTCTCGGTCGTTGGAAGCATCGTCCAGTCCGCACCATATGTCTCCGAGCTTGACTCAAACACGATTGCAGCCCTCATCGGTATCGGAATCGGTGCTGGAGGCGGGCAAGTGGGAATCACCATGGCATACCACAAAGCCAATGCCGCCTGGGTTAGTGCTTTTTCATATCTGACGGTACTGGTTGCAACTTTCTACGGTTTCACCTTTTTTGGAGAATCGCTCTCTCTCATAGATTGGAT
>MDTB01034639.1_pt1 | contig 19769 bp, 19 predicted proteins | sample 811161 | NCBI WGS metagenome assembly MDTB01 (sample SAMN05326650, study PRJNA326480) | marine metagenome | isolation source: seawater | place: Mediterranean Sea | collected 2009 | reverse complement strand
TCTAAAGATGACGACAACAACCTTCAATAACAACAACAATAAAAAGGTCTTTAACGGTATTTTTGAAGTCGTGTTTGTCGTTACCCTCTGGGGGGGTTAAAAGATGACAGGAGTCACACTTGGTCTGGTATAACACACAGTATAACAAATGTGCCTGTTGACACTGACAAGTGATAAGCTAACCTATTGATATTACTCAGGGGAAACTTGAGTTGGCGCAGGACTAAGGAAATGACTGGCTCTCTGCCAGCACCATTTCTCAATAAAACAATAAGTTAGATAGCCTGTTTATAGCCAACACGATATAAACACTATTGGGGGTCAAAAAGGGGGTCACTTTGGTGTTGTCAAAGTGACATTTGAGCGCTAGAATCGTGATCAGATCGCGCGCGCGACGATGTAAGCTTTGTTGTTGAGATTAAATTTCCTAAACCGCTATTTTTTCATGTATTTGTGTCACCATTAGCGCGAGTGAACGTCGTCCAACCATTTCAGAAGAACTAAATAACTTTATAACTGGCCATGCTGATGGGGGTGTAGCTTCAAATTACAGTATTGGGCTTTCATTAGAAATTAGGGAAGATGCTTTGAATAGTCTTCCCCATCCTTATTTAAAAGAACTTGATTAGACATGTTGCCTAAACGTTTGCTACTTGTAATACTAATAAGCAGTTTGCAAAAAGTTTTAATCTTCGAGCAAAGCGCTTATTTTATCGTTACTGTTTTGTAATCTTTTCAATAAAAGTAAAGCTACATTTTTTAATAAAATTTCTATTATATTACTGTGAGATAACCGTACGGTTTCTATAGTTTTAATAGGTAAATATTCGCAAAAACAATCTGTTACAGCGATGACATTTGCTGACCTTTTTGTGTGTGGAGAAACTAAAGAAAATTCTCCAAAACATGCTCCTGCATTTATTGTTGTTAAAGATCGGTTTTTCTTAACGGAAATATCAACTTGACCAGATTTCAAAAAATATATTCCATCTGCTGCATCGCCTTTTGATATAATTGTAGCATCAACCTCATATTTTCTGCTAATCAACTGAGTTTTTAGAAATTCCAATTCAATCGGACTCAGTCCCTTTAAAAGTAACTGTTTTTTTAGACTTACCCTATCAGAGGGCTTTTTTGTTGAAGCATATTTTGTTAATAATTTATCTTCGACCCACCTTATTGCTTCATTAGTTTCCTTGAAATATAGCGGTGAAATGCTTTCAATTGATTTAAAATTATTCAAAATGTTACTTTTTATCTCTGAATTAAATTTTATATCACTAAAAATAATTTTGTTATTAATATTACTTAAATTTTGAATAAAGGCTTCCAACATCTTTTCTGCGCCAGAACTAAATCGACTGACTTTTCTCATCGAGAGAATAATAAACTCTTTTGCAGTATGTTTATTCACCTGGCGAATTATATAATCAATGGCCATAAAATTGAGGGAGCCTGTTAACTCTAAAACATATGCGTTTTTGCCATATTTAAGAAGGATTTTAATATCGTGCTCTTGGCGTTCTGTAGAAGACCTTACATTTTGTAAGTTATAGCTTGCGCTGATAACATCTTCAATATTTCCTTCAGTTTCGAGTATATGAAGATTATAATATGAGGATACAATTTTACATACTTCTATACCTCGAACGCTATTCCCTTGTTGGTCGAGGGGAGGTGAAAAAGAGCCTAATCCGAACTGAGATGGCAATGCGGCTATAATACCACCACCTACTCCACTTTTTGCTGGGAGCCCGACCCTGTACAACCACTCTCCCGAATAATCATACATCCCGGCACTCGCCATAATTGACATCGTTTTTATAGCATTGTTAATACTAATTACTCTTTTCTTTGTCACCGGATTGAACCCATTACAGGCTAAGGTAGCGCCCATTATAGATAGGTCTCTGGCAGAAACCTGAAGAGAACATTGTTTGAAATAAGTTAGGAGAGATTTTTCAACGTCCGTCTTCATTATTTTATTATTTTTCAAAAGCCATGCAATGGCCCTATTTCGGTCACCTGTAGCATTTTCAGACTCGAATACTTTTTGGTCAAGATGAAGATTACGACCAGCAAATCGTCCCATAATTTCTTGAATTCTATTAAAGGCGTTGGTTCCTTCTAGGGAATAAATTAGTGCTGTACATGCTATAGCACCCGCGTTAATCATTGGATTGAAAGGCCTATTATCATCTTGAAATTTTATAGAGTTAAAAGCTTCTCCGGAGGGTTCGACCCCTATTATTTCGTTAACTGCTTGTTCGCCAACTAACTCAAGAGCCAGTGAATAAACAAACGCTTTTGAGATAGATTGAATAGTAAAAATATTTAATGAATCACCAATTTCATGAACATAACCATCTGAACTCGTCAAAGCTATGCCAAATTGATTTGGGTCTGCACCTGAGAGTTCAGGAATATAATCAGCATTTTTACCTGATATATTTGATATCGATGTGCTGTGAACATCTTTTAAAAAGGAGGCCATTGGTAAAAAATCTTCGGAAACTTGTTTCATCTGATAAAATTTTTCAAAGACTGTAGTTATAAACCAAAAAGGTACACCTGAATTGAACTTGTTCAAAATGCCTTTTCTAAATAATGGAATATTGCTTTATATATGAACAAATCGACATTTAATCGTTTTTACATTCATTATGGTGGTGAGGGAAATATAATAGTTGTAACTTTTAGCCATGCAGACCTTGAAACGCAAACAACGTACTTTTTTAATATTTATAACTTCAACCATCAACTTGAGTGGAAAGAGAAAAAGAAGTGACTCTGTATGAGTCAGCAATTAGCGCTAATAGACGCAGTCTGAGTAACATTTTCCCTTGCCGCTTTACTTTCAGCGTCAAGGTTTGCTTTAATCCCCTCTCCTACGTCCTTTATGGGTTGAATGAAGTATCGCTTGTTGTCTTTGCAGTAAGCAAGCCCCTGACGGACAAACTCCATCATTTCAGATGGCTGGTTTTGTTTCAACCATTTCTGAAAAAACTCTGTTGCCGTTATAAATTCATATGCATTCTTTACAGGTCCTGCATGGGGTGTGTGATGATTAAAGTGGGTAGACTAAATTAATATACTTGACGTGTTAAGTTGCAGGTGAGATTCTAAGCATAGCCTCAATTATTGTGTAAGGTTGGCGCTTACACAGAGCAATTAACATCTTTGCCAGCACCACTTTCTTATTTATCAGTAAATACCTTGTGCTCTGTAACTATCTGCTATTTTTTGAATAGCCAAAACATAAGCAGAGGTCCTTAAATCCTCAATGTTGTTATTACTTTTCCAGTTTTCAGAAATTTGTTGATAAGCGTTCCTCATTGTGTCGTCTAATCCTGACCTAACTAATTCTAGTTCTCCGGCTCCTCTGAGGTATCGTGTTTTAAATTCATCAGACATTGACCATTGGTCATCCAAAAGATTATCAAGTTTACTCAATTCATTAACTAAAAGGTTATTTCTAGTCTCTTCTTCTCTCCTCTGCATTCGACCAAATCTTATTCTACTCAAATTTTTAACCCACTCAAAATATGATACGGTTACGCCACCTGCATTCGCATACATATCTGGAATTATTATTGTACCCTTTTCTTTGAGTATCTCATCCGCGGCATGCGTTATTGGACCATTTGCTGCCTCAATAATCAAAGGAGCCTTTATTTTAGCTGCATTTGAAAAATTTATAACACCCTCAAGCGCGGCAGGAATTAGAATGTCACAGTTGCTCTCTAGTATGCTATTCCCATTTTTTACGAATTCTGCATTTCCATAGCCTTTTATCGTGGATGTACCAATGATATGTTCTTTCACTTTTTCAACATCAATCCCATTTTGATTCACCAAAGCGCCATCTCTTTCAATGATCCCAATTATATTACAATTATCCTCTTGCTGAAGAAATTTAGAAGCATAATAACCAACATTTCCCAGTCCTTGTATTATTACACGCTTATTGCTTAATGAACCATTTAGTCCAGCGATTTTTACATCCTCTGGATGCCTAAAAAATTCACGAAGTGCATACTGAACACCTCTTCCAGTTGCTTCAGTCCTGCCATTTATTCCCCACTTGTTTATTGGTTTACCGGTGACACAAGCAGATGCATTTATGTCGGTGGGATTAAGTCTTAGATATTGGTCAGCTATCCATGCCATCTCCCGTTCACCGGTACCCATGTCTGGCGCAGGTACATTTTGGGAAGGACTAATCAAATCACGTTTAATTAACTCAGTTGCAAAACGTCTTGTAATAAGTTCGAGGTCATTTGTATCATAATTATTTGGATTGATGCAGAGCCCACCTTTTGACCCTCCAAAAGGAGCCTCTACCACCGCACATTTATATGTCATGAGAGCTGCTAGAGCCTCTACTTCGTTTTGGTTAACTGTTTCAGCATATCTTATGCCACCTTTAACAGGCTCCATATGCTCAGAATGAACTGCTCTATATCCAACAAATGTCTCAATTTTTCCCTTTATACTTATGCTAAAACGAACAGTATAGGTAGAATTACAAGTCTTGATGCGTTCTTCTAAACCGGGCTCAAGATTAGACAATTGAGCTGCTTTGCTGAACATCAAGTCAACACTCTCACGAAAAGTCATTTCTCCTAAGTTGGCCATTTAACTCTCCCTTTTTTATAAAATTTAATTGATTTGAATAGATATAATACTTCTTTCATAGATGAAATAATTAATAACACAAATTCTTTAGATAGTTTCAGAGTATGCTTCACAGCATTCATACTAATTGATTTTCTTGCAGAAGCTTTCTAATTTCTTCCTTTAGAAAGAAAGTATTTGAAATACCATTAACATTTCAAAGTACACAGCATCATATGCTTACACAAAGCCTGTCGTTGAGTCTTAGCACTTAATTACTGAGTCGTTGGATGTGATAGTGAGTGCTGCATAAAACGGCACATTAACTGAACGTCACTTAAATTGCCGCAAGTATGACATTCGGTATGAGTTAAGTTCTATGATTAACGTGGCTGTTTGTCGCATTGCCTTAACCATTTTTTGGAATGACTACAAAATGGGATGAATTCGTTAGGCATGAAATGTCCCTGATAGCTATCAAACACTCCACTAGAATTTATCATTGACGTTTATATTCCTTTTTAAACGACTTCCCATCTAGTAGAGCCTTAAACTGCTCCGCTGAAGGTTTGGCAATCCCCCTTCCTTCAGTGGGGCTTTTTAGAAACTGCAACCCCGAACCACTTGGAGTAGTAGTGCGCTACTAGTCGCTCAGAAGACAACTGCGTGCGCTCGTTAGCCTTACTCACTGGTTACGAATATAGTACAACATACAGACACTGATGTGTATGATCTTCCTGATTTAATTACGCCACAACTACGCACCACTATAAAAACGAAGCTAACAGAAATAGATATTTATTTGCCTTACGTAGCGACCACAGAAAGACCACTACATCGTGCAAGTAGGGAACAGAATTAGCGACCTACTCCAAACACTGTACCCTATTCATAACCATTAGCACGACAAATGACCTGTTTAATTCAAAAATGGCTCTTTAAAATTGGTAAAAAAGAGACTAAAATAATGTTGATATCGACTTAACTTCAGAAATAACTCAACTGTTCAAAGTATCTGAATTATGTGATTTTTTCCATCTGGCAAGTCTAAGCTTGCCCTAATCTCGAAATCTATTCCGTTTAGCAATTCATTTAAATTATTATGTTCGTGTATTGTTAAACACTCAATCATCAAAGTCGGTTTGTTCGTCGGAAGTAATAAATTCTGAGCGACTTGGCCAGCTTTTTTCCGCTCTGTTCGCCAACAAGAGCATAGATTGAAGTGTAAGGGGCATCAGAGATTAGCTTTCTTCCTTTTTTTTGTTCTGAAGCTATTTAGTCCACTCTTTATGCTTGATTGCCATAAAGCCTTTATCAAAAGGGCATTTGTAACCTGTTGCTCCAATATTTTGCCAGATTCATTGGCTTTTGCGCCCTGAGATTTAGTCGTTATTTAGCAGCAGACAATAACCATGCATTCTAAAATATTCAGAGAATAGAATAGCTTCAGAACCAAAGTAAAAAAATGCCTGTCCTCTGGTATTATTGCTGACTACCTTCCCATCCGCATTCCAAAAGCTTATTCTATGATTGGTAAAACAAATACTATTCGCCCCAGATAGAAGATGTTGAAACCACCTGGTTTCTGTGGCATTATTCACAAGTATAATACCTGCTTTAATTTCCTTTTGACGCCATGCCTCAAAAAATTTGTCACAGCATTTCTTAACCATACCGGCAGAATAAGGTGGGTTCATAAATACAGTTGTATTCTCATTTTTATTCCAAGATTGAATTAACCCATCTATTTGTTCATCAAAGAAAAACTCTGCCCGCACGATTTCGTTAGCTTTTGAATCTGAAAAAGGATCAAGTGTTATGCCATCCAGAACCTTATGAGCGCTATCCAAATAGACCTTCGGCGTAAACCAACTATCACTATTTCTATTGGTAGCAGGTTTTCTGCCCACATAACCAAGCTTAGTTACATTTGCTATGTTTTGATTAGCGGTCATTTATTCTACCCAATTCTCCCAAAAACATACAATATGCTTACTTATCAATGACATATAGATAAGGTTGAGGAGGAAGTGGTGCTGGCAGAGAGCTCTCTATGCTTTGCCAATGCTCCATTCTAAATATCAATCCAAGCATTTTCAGATAGTTAGGCATCTGTGGCTCACTGTCAATAGGCACGTTTTGTACATAAGTTAATGTGCCTTTTAATGTAGCATCTATTCCCTAATTAAATAACCTATTAATGGCTTTTTAAGAGTTACTGACAGGCTTTAAGTAAGGATGAGAATATCAATTAATTGTGAAGGTGATAGCAAGTCTTTGGGGCACTTAAATGGAGCCATGACCTTAGCGTTATTAGTACAGGTGCTAACTCAGCATTAGCAGCTATTAACAGATGGCTAAAACCTAAAGTTCCAGAGGGATGCGTTATACACTCCTTCAGACATTCCTTTAGAGACTGTCTTGGGAGGCAGAATGTCTTGCAGACATTATAGACCCCCAGATAGGTTGTTGGTCTGCGGCTAGAGCAGGATACACTTACGGAGAGGGATATTTTCTTGAAGAGTTGTCAGATTATATAACGAAATTTTGAAGGGTAACAAATTGGTCAAAGAGCACAATAAAAAGACTTATGCTAAAGAATAAAGTTGATATCAATCTTTTAGCATATTATCTCGGTGGTTAACTTAATTTCTACCAGGAGCGGATTGGCCACCTTAGCTCGTATAAAGAATGTTGTGTAACTCATCGATATCATCTTCATATCCACCAGATAGGATAATAGAATATGCGCCTTCTTGAGCACCCCAAATGCCAGCCATTGGTGGAGCATATAAATTAGAGGAACTCAGTTCTTGTCTGTCCTCAAATATTTGACTTGGCTTAATGCCAAGAATATGAACAAACACATCCCTGCCCACATACTATCAAGTGAAATTTAATATATAACAATGGGTTAACGCGGGTGTCCGTGGGACTATGAAGGTAAAGTGGTAATGGCAGATAGCTAGTCATTACAGCGCCAACTCAAGTTCCCCTTGAGAAATATCAATAGGTAAGCTTATCACTTATTGGTGTCAACATGCACATTATACTGTGTGTTATAATAGACTAAATGTGACTCCTGTCATCTTTAGTCTCCCTAATGGGTAACGACAAGCATGATTTCAAAAATACCGTTAAAGACCTTCTTATTGTTGTTATTGATTATTATTGATGGTTGTTGTCGTTTCTTTAAATGCCTTTAGTTCAGCTTTTCTGACGTCTATCCCCTAATTCAGAAGATTATTTGGCTGGGGTGTCTTATGTTATCAAAAAGAGGGCTTTAAGAATGCCAATTGCTGACTTATACAGAATCACTGAGTGAGTGTTAGAGGGTAGAGATATGTGATGAAGTACTGGAGATAGTCTTAGGGGCGATGGTGAGTCAATTTTGTGATTATTCTTTAGAAGTTCTTCACTCTTTAGAAAAAGATTTTCGAAATACTTAATAACCTTTTAGAAAATAAATATTACCTCACTCAATTGGTTTGGAAAATATGAAAGGTAAATCATAACTATGAATTTCTTATATTATTTCTATAACTTTTTCTAATTTTAGCTTTCGAGACTTCAATATAGCGGAAAAGTTAAAATCAGATGCACCTAGTTCTCCACAAATACACAAATTTCTGGTCACTACAAACTTTATTAAAACTGAATTTATGATACTTTAAATCAAATGATTTTTCCTTTGATTTGAATTATTATGAGAGGTAATGACAGATATGCGGTTTTTAATTTTCTTTGTAATGATTTTTTGCAATTTTTTATCACATGCTCATGAAATAGAGTTTAACAACGGATCTGAGCAAGAATATACAAAAGCAGCATCTTTAAAAGGAGATGTGCGGGAAATACAAGCCGCCACCGAGGGTCTGTGGCCTCGGATTGGAAATGGTTCTGCCTATGAGGTTAGTGAAAATGATTTATCTATTACAGAAAATAATAATTTTCTGATTTATAATACCAATAATCTGCCTGACCACGAGCTTACTACCACTAACCCAAATTGTGCTATAGAAAAAAGTTATAAATTTCTAATTCCAAAAAATCCAAAAAAATTAGCTTTTCCCGTGAAGATTACCTCCGGTATGCAGAAAATTGGAATTGCATTAAATGGCGTCGTCATAGCCGGCCCTTATGACTCACAAAATAAGATAGCGCCTTATAACCGAACTGTAGACCAATGCTCTTCTCACGCGGATCCGCAAGGAATGTATCATTATCATTTTGCTCCATTATGCATGAAGGATAAATCGGGCGAGGAGTTTGCGACTAATCCATCCGAGCAAATTGGTTGGTCATTCGACGGATATCAAATACACGGACTTGCAGATAGAAAAATCCATTTACCAGAAATTGATATCTGTAACGGGCATAAGCATGGTAAAGGTTATCATTATCACGCAACCAGAGATTTCCCATTTTTTATGAGCTGTTATGTTGCAAATCCTCAAACCAGCAATTTTACGCAGAAAAATTCTAAAATAAATAATTTATCTGCAAGTTGCTCTGGACTAATGGTTAATACATTAGGGTCATCTGGTGGAAATCAGAAAACATCAGGCAAAGAGCAACAAGTAAAAAATGGAAATAAAGGAAAACGTCCTAATTTTGAGAATGCAGCATCTGTGTTGAATCTCTCGGAAAAGCAACTTAAAAAAGCGCTTGGTCCACCTCCGGGGAATATAGATAAGGCATCCAAGGAACTCAATATCCTTAAGAGTACACTTTTGGAGGCTTTACAATTAAATTGAAATGCTCTTTGGTTTGTGAAAGTAAGACATTAATCTTCTTATATCTCGTTTCTTTGAAGTTCTAATTCTATTGATTACCAACTTCAACATAGGTCTTGCCATAGAAAAGGAAATATTTCCCAATGACGAAAATTTTACGGTACACATATTCCTTCTTTAACTTTAAGCCACTCTCAGGTACTCTTCTTGTATCATATTTGTTCCTCTTTTAATGGAAATGAATTCGCCTCAAATATGTTATTAACCAATAGGATGAAACAGGATTGAGATTTAAGATACACAAAATAAAAGGTGATAAACGCAAAGAAACATACATGTTTAGGTATTATTTTTGCGCGTATATTTTCATGATTATAGTAGCTGTTTATTATAATTCAATTTAGAAGTAGCAAAGGATTAAAGCGACGACAACAACCTTCGATAAAAATAACAACAACAGTAAAGAGGTATTTAACAGTATCTTTAAAATCGTGTTTATCTTAATTTAAACGCTGAGCAAAAATAGCGATAACCGAGAAAGGATTCCCGTTTTCATAATTCTCGTTCTCAGAGAAAATTAAAATTATGGTCTCATTTTGTTCATCTAAAACCATGAATTGGCCACCATGACCCTGTAAAACTATTTTCGGTGTGTTGTTTACATTGAATACCCATGACTGATAACCATATGTCGATTTGTTTGATTTACCTGTATCAACAGCTACTCGCACTCCTTCATTGAAATACTCACCCAAACAAGTCTTATTTTGCTTTTGTGTTATCAAAAACTGACAAAAGTTAGCCTAATCTCTTGCAGTCATCACCAAGTCAGAAAATGCTGCAGAAGTGCCCGAAGTATCACTTGTCCAATGCATAAAATTGTTTTGTCCAAAGTTTTTATAAACGTTTTCAAAAAAAAATTACTCAATGGCATTCCCGCTATTTCTTTAATAAGAACAGATAAAGCTAAAGATTCTGATTAATGATAGTTGAGCTGTGAACCTTATTCACGAGAAGCATTTTTATAAAAATCTAGCGCCTCTCTTACACTTGATTTTCCTTCAAATTTTTTTTTACCACGAGATTTTTGGTTAAATTTTGATTAATTTAACTAACCATTAATTACACCAGCTGCTTCTAGCTGTTTTCTCCTAGGATACCACATTCCTTCGTTATCAGCTTGAAGGGTCTGTATGATAAAATATGCATCAACTCCTCGTTCAAGCATATATTTCATCTGTTTAAGTATTTCACTTTGAGTATCCTCATATAACCAAGAGGAGAATTCAAACACATTATTCCAACCCTCTTCTTCTTTATTCAGTGCATAGTAATTTTCGATATCACCGGCTCCCCAACTGCTCTTGTGAAATCCAAGCCAAGAGCCTTTTTCTAGAACCCGTTTATTTCCAGCAAGAAAAATATCGACACAAGCACTACTGCATTCACCACTCACATATGAATCTAGTTCAAAATCAATAACAAGGTCTGATATATATTTAGCAGCTGCAATTAGCCCACCACTAGAATTAAGCTGTATCGTAGTTATTTCCTCATTTTCCAATAAAATTTCATGAAATATGTCTACGTCTACCCAACTTATCTCAGTATTCGTTTCATCGGCTGCTAAATCAGTATTGTAATACAGAGTATTACCTACTACGTACAATTTATCGTTCGCCAATACGGTATGGCTACAGCAAACGATAAAAATAATTAAGTAAAGCCAGCGCATTTTGTTACTCTCCCCTAGCACAGCCTCCACTTGAGGGATACACATTCATAAACATTAAAAATGTATAGTGGGACCTATTGTCTTTTATAGTTAATGAAGTTGTATCTTCTGATGCCTCAATCCATCCTTCCACATCATTATATCTTGCGGGTGTTTCGCTCTCTGCAAAGTAAGGGCTCCACGTGGATATTAGATTATGTTTACCAACCTCAAATGTAAATTCAGATAATACTTCTTAAAAGGCTTCATCATTTTGAAGCACGATGAATTAGTTAATTCTACAATTATAAATGTCTGTCTTCATTAAAGTTGAGAAAAAAATATTAGAACTAAAGGGCTTGATTTCATATTAGTTTTAATTGTCCAGCTATTCAGCATCACTATAAAAATCCAAGTTGCATCCATTTTGGAACTATCAAATCACAACAAAATAAAGATAAAACATAATCTTAGCACAAAAAAATAAAAAACTGGTAAAAACTAAACTTAAAAAGAAATTGTCGTAAATATGAATACGCATATTTCCTCCCTAAACTTGGACAGCCGAAAGGCTGTCCTTTTTTGTTAACTATTTGTGCAATATATTATCTTAATTTTTTTATTTTATTATAAAATTTTGAAAGTTAATCAGTCATTGTCAAAAAATAATAAGGTAATTTATGCAGTTTAAAATAACATTATCAATCACCTGTGTAATCGGTCTCGTATTCTCAATTGGAATGTTTTTATTTCCAGAGTTTGTCACAAGAGAACAATTTGCTCATTCTCAAGGTCAGGGTTTCGATGATTTAGTAACCTTGAGGTATACTATCGCCAGTCTTATTCTAGGGCTCGTAGTAATTACTTTTCACCTGAGAGAAATCGAGGGAACATTATTTCAAAAAAATATTATGAGAGGATATTGGATTGCTTTTAGTATTGTGTGTGTCACAAATTTAATTTTGCAAATATTAGGAAAGATTTCTGCCGTTCCACCAACGATTGGAACAGCTACGATTGCATTACTTACATTTTTAGCATGGCGCAGTTTATCAAAAATTAGGGCGGAAGAAACTGATTGAAATAATTTGAATGTTCCAGTTAAGGTTAGTTCGCCCGTGTGTCATCTTTTTTTATGGCGATAATATGATAAACGATATTAATTTGATAAATTCTAATTGCTATACAAATATCAGGCGCGCGCATTACCCTCTGGAGTTTGACCTAGACGGAGCCTTTTAAAGAGCCTCGAGCAGGCGCAGCCCATTCACTATAGCCATTCAATCATTCTTGGTCTTTGAAGAAATTAAAAAAGCGCGGCAATTTCGTAAAATACTTGAAAATATGTGCGTCATATTGCACACGATCTAGACTATATATTTCGTTAAGAAGCTATGCTTAAGTTTACAGACTAAGTCTCTTAAAGCTGCATTTCATATCTGAAAGCCCATGTCTGTGTTGTCTGGAGAACTATTGGCTTGGTTTTTGGGCGAAACAATATGGATATATCTGCGATTCAGGTTGTCGAAGCAGGTGATGTTTTAAATGCCTGTATTTGTTTGTCTGAAGCATATGATGTTGAGCACTATGAAGAGTTTATAATTCGATCATTTAGACATTTTATGCGAGATAGATTAAGGGCAGAAGAGTATCCGTCTGAAATTATTGATGCCACAGGTGAATGGCTATCAGCTTATGCAGGTAACAGCAATGGAGGTGGATATCCATTTGAAGTGAAGCAAAAGTGGATGAGTAAGTTAATATTATGCATTAATCAGTCGTAGCTGTTTATAAAAGTAAAGATAGATGAAAGAAGAAGCAGATGTTCGTTAGCAGCGATGACTTTATATCAAAGAAAAAGAAGAGTAGTAAGTGGCAGGATAGTTGGGTAACTTACACTATTTTAATTGGAACTGTCTGGATAGTAAATTTCAATATCGTAATAAGTTTAGGGTCTTAAGGTATGAGTGAAACTCATATCCTTAAGCATAGCGCGTGACCTTATAACCTCAAGAACAATAATTGAGACAAATTATACAAGTGAACCATTCTCATTGCATAACGACATCACAATACGCTTACAACGATAATGGCGCTTCACATTACATGGAATATATATGCTAAAGTAGTGAGTGCCAACTTCATTACACACGTAAGAGCATAATATTTTGTCTAAAATCGTTTTCCCCCACACCTCTTAATCTGCAAAAGTTTATATATTTTTGAATCTTATTTAAAAAAATGTTGTACATGGCGGCGGACCCAAAAGTAACCAAAAAATAGATACTCTAGATAGGAGGTTAATCTACCGCTGAAATTGGAAAAACTTATGGACACTTGCACTAATACTTGGATTTTTTTATAAAATGAACAAAATTTAGCACTACGGAACTTTCAAAGAATGAATTTATCAATTATCATAGCAATCAAACAAATCTAGTTTTTTGGGGGAAAAAATGAATACAGCACACGATAGAGCAAATAGAATAAACTCATGGTCTGCTAGAAGTAGAGACCTTCTTTGGATTATGACTACAGTTATAATTTCTCACCTTGTTCTAATTACAATAATAGGGTTTAAACTAACAGATGCGTTTATTCCAGCAAGCGTTTATCTGGTTTTTATGACTGCAATGGGAATACTAGGTAGCTTAGATGCTATGGATGATATTGCTGTTCAAGCGGATGATGCAGACGATGAAGAAAAACAAACAAAAGCTTGGAAACGCTTCAACGAAACTCAGTGGGGTGGATTTAAGGGTTTATTGATTGGGTGGTTTGGCCTAACAGCTTTAGCAGAACTTTATGTTATGTGGTTGACGTAATTTTCATCAAAGAACCACGCCCTACCCGCACGCTATCAATTGAAAATCAGGTTTTAACAATGGGTCGACGCAAGTCTTTTGGAGACTGATAATAGGAAATGTTACGACTAAGAAGTTGTAAATTATTTTAGCCCTGCGCCAACACAAGTTCTCCTTAATTGAATATGAATGGGTTAGCTTATCATTTGTCAGTGTCAACAGGCACATTTGTTATACTGTGTTATACCAGACTAGGCGTTACTCCTGTCTTCTTAAGACCCTAAGTAGGTTTCGATAAACGAGACTTTTAGAATATCGCTAAAGACCTTTTTATTGTCGTTGTTATTGAAGGTTGTTGTCGTCTCTTTAGACACCCTGCTCCCACCTTGTCTAACGTCTATCTTCTATTTCTGAGGATTAATTAGCCTAGATGTCTGATTTTATCAAAAAAGGGGCAAAATGATCATAAATTCTAACAATCCGCTGTTAATTTATTTACATTATGTAAAGATAATTCACCTCTTGCCATTTTATTGCAAACTAAATCATGAATAACTTCTAGAGCATAATTCAACGTTTCGATTATTTCCCGGTTTCCCTGAAGATTTTTTAGCTGCTTATCTTTTAAGCTCTCAAACTCTCTTGCCGTCTTGATTAAATCAGACATCATACCTTCTTCATTTAAGTTCATATTATTGACAATATTATTTGATTTGGTCAAATCGCTGGACTGTTTAGGAGAGAGTTTAAAATTCTCTTTGTCAGGAGTAAAACCATTCTCATATTGCTCGATTAGATTTATCTGTGCTGTAGCAGATATACAATTAAAACAATATACTAAAGATATTAGTAAAATTAAGTTTTTCATTATCAAATATTTTCAATTCTTTTTATACCAAGCGTTTTAATAACCTAGCAGTTAAACTATCAGTGTTTTTGGTCGAGAAACTTTGTCATCCTTTTTATCATTTCCTCTCCCGCTATTTTATAGTTTAATTTGTCATAAACCTAACTATATTAAGGCTTATTTAAATAAAATTTTTTGTTGATGACTCAAATATAATCGACATTTTAGATATAACTAATAACATAGCTTTTATATGTATGCAGAATATAATGTTTTTGCACAATATAGAGGCCCTCCTCTCAACTGTGAAATCCATCATAACACAATATTAAGTTTTAAGGAGATAGTTTTATAAAACATTTTATGTGCACCCATGCATCCAGCACTTCAAAAGCTGATGACAATTGGCATCCTACTGACCGAGAGTTTTTTGAATTTTTCACGAGTGAAAAAGCATATGTTGTTCAACATTGGAGAGGTAGGGACGACTTCTTCTTCTGTCATTGGATGGCTGAAAGTGAAGATGATATATTCGAGTTGCTGGACAAAACAGGCGTATCTAACACAATTGTAACCATGGCTAACGAAATGCATCGTTTCATTACGACTTATGACATAAAAGATAAAAAAATAGTTCTGCCTGATCAGATGTGACGCCCATTTTCATATAAATAAAATTACCTTTCAAATTGGACTTAGAGTTTGGAGTATTGTTCAATGTCCCTCAAATAAATTTATTTCAAGATGAGAGCTTTGGCTAGGGCGCCATTAATGTTGATGCATTGCAAAAACATAGAACATGAATATTGAATTTTTAGAAAACATTTTGGAGATGTTGAGCTAATGTAAAACCCAAAGTCGCGTTTAAGCAATTACCAATACTCGAAGTTGATGGTGATACACAAATGTGCCAAAGCATCGCTTTTCTGTTATTTCTTGAAAGTGGAGCAGTCTCAATATCGGGGACCCAATTAGGGCCGCAATATCTTCTATAATTTTGCAATCTGCGCAAGAATTGTTTTTTTTCATTAAACCCTACTGTAAATTTTGCAGTAGCAGATAATTCCATATTCAAACGCGATAAAATCGCTCGATGCCCGTTTTTCAGACTTATCAAGGTGTTTAAGTGAAATTAATACTAGATATTTTTGTGACAATATCCCTAGAAATGCGGTATTTGCAACGTTTCATCATCTAGATTTGTCAAAATTACTAGACCCACCAATTATTTCTAAATTTCCTAGACTTAAAACGTTTTTAGCTGATAATCGGGGCATCCCTCAAATGGAAGATTATTTATTGATACGTCCAAAACTTTAAAATGTTGGAGAAAATCAATAAAACAATTCTCTTTTCTAAATAAATCCATATATAAATTAAAATTATGAAAATCGTTTTTGCTAGCATGGTTTTATGCGGACATAAGCAAAATATTGGAAAATACCTCAAGGAAAGATGAATACTGATTCAAAATAATTAAAATTTTTAAAGGATTTGTAATATGATTATTGCGATTATTATGGCTGTTTGCTCTGTGATGTTGATGCTTTTTGCAATCATAACTGGTGGGAATATCGAATGGACTTTTAACATGCCTGCCACAATTGTTGTATTAGGGTTAGCAAGCTTATCTACCATCGGCGCAAAGGCTGCGAATAGCCAAATTAATGCAGTACAGCATTTTGGGCAGGCAGCCGTAAGAGCCGGATGGATTGCGTTTATTATTGGATTAATCATGACCATAGGAAATATTAATCAAAACACTGTTTTAATTGACTTTTTGCCTAGGGCAATCGTCATTTGTCTTCTTACACCACTCTATGGTTACGTGTTGAATTTTGTTGCATCACTATTAGCGCCCGCAAATTAAAAGCAGATACAACAACAATACCTAGCATAATCATCCCTTAAGGACGTCGGTGATTATGCTTTATTGGTAGTTGGTATGGGCATATTCTAATCATATAGTAGCTACCACTAATATGAATTCAAAGGAGCATTACCTATGATGGAAGCAATTATTTTGGGGACGCATAGTGTTGAGATAGAAATTATTGAGAAGCCAATTATAACCGAAAATCAGTTGCTGATTGAGGTATATTCATCTTCTGTAAATCGCTCTGATTTTCTGGAGACGCAGGGACAATCCTTCGGACACCTGTCGGGAAAGCAGAGAATATTAGGGGCAACTTGCAGCGGCAAGGTTGTTGAAATCGGCAATAACGTTTTCGGTTTTTCTATTGGAGATAAGGTGGTAGCCCAAGGTTCCGGTGGTTGGGCACAATTTTGTGCTGCAGATTACCGGCGGGTGCTACCCACCCCCTCGCCCAAAATGTCTCTTCTTCAAGCAGGAACTTATAATTCTGCTGTGTTAACCATGCATGATGCTATAGTGACACATGGTCAATTCGAAAAAGGCCAAAATATTCTTATACAAGGCGCATCTAGCGGAGTTGGTTTAATGGGGCTTCAAATTGCAAGATTTCTTGGAGCAAAAACAATATATGGGAGTTCTAGAGATAAATCAAAATTCCATATATTAGAGAAATATCATGCGGATATATGTATCGACATATCGCAGGATGACTGGCAAAATCAGATTTTAAATGCAACAGGGCAACTAGGAGTAGACCTCGTAATTGATCAACTTTCAGGAAAATTTGCATCTGCCAATTTAAATATCACTAAAGTAGGCGGTAGAATAATTAATGTTGGCAGATTAAGCGGTCAAAAATCAGAATTTGACTTTAACAAACATGCGGAGCGCCGAATAACCTATATTGGGACCACAGGCAGGACTAGAAATATCCACGAACATGAACAGGTAGCAAAGTCTGCCTATAATGACTTGTGGAATGCAATTGCTGCTAATGATTTGCAAATGCCAATTGATTGCGTTTTTGACTTTAAGGATGTAGATAAGGCATTGCAGAGGATGGCAGAAAACCGACATCTAGGACGCATTATGCTGGAATTTAAACAGGAATGAATAATACACCGGAAAATGGGATACTTGTTATTCGTACCATAGCAATGCCTTCAGATACAAACCCGTCAGGGGATATATTTGGCGGCTGGCTAATGTCACAGATGGACCTTGCTGCTGGCAATCTAGCTGGGCGTGTTTCGCGAGGCAGGAGTGCAACCGTTGCTGTGGAAGCAATGCAATTTTTGCGACCAGTTAGTGTCGGAGACGAGGTCACCATCTATGCTAAATTACAGTCGGTTGGACAAACCTCTATGCGTATCCATGTCGATAGTTGGGCGAGAAGTAGGTTTGAAGCTGTAAGTAACCAGGTAACAAATGCAGAGTTTGTGTTTGTCGCGTTGGATGATGATGGCAAGCCAAAACAGATTAATTATCAGGAAAATAGCGCCATTTTATAGTAAATAAAGTTTTTTGGAATAGCCTAACATTTTGCATATTAAGCCAAGAGTAAGTGTTGATAAACTAGTGCAACCTCATTAATTTTTGTCGGCTTTGAGGAAGACGTACTCTGAGCGTTCTTACCAGCGCTTTTACAAGCATATCTGAACTATCATGTTTTTTGAGAACAACTTCTCTTCTCGGTTATACAACTTCAAGTTTAAACAGGCAAGATGAACGCTATTGTCGTCAGTTATTATCAATCACACCCATTTCACCAAAAGTTTCATTCTGTGTAATTGTGAGATAGGTTTTTTTTGGGCTGTTAAAAAAAATCCACTTCACCTGATTCTACCTAAAAAATATAAGCGGCAGGCTCCCCATTTTTAAAAATAATCTCATCCGTTTTGAAACTCATTGTTTTTTGTCACGCACTTATCATTATCATTTCGTTTTTTGCTACTGATTATGAGCCGGAATCACTTTGCTCTTTTGCACTATGCTAACGTAAACAACGCATAAGCTAAAAATAAACAAGATCCCTTTAGATAATTTTATTTATCCAGAATGCTTGTATCTTTATTTATTCCCACATAGAGTTGAAAGCCCATAAAACGTCACCTAAAAGTGACCAAAACACTATTTAGGTACATAAGTATGAATACTGTTGTAAAAATTGTAATCGCCGGCTCTATATGGCTTATCTGGACGCTCATTGCTGAAAAAGCAAATCTGTCAGGCTGGAAATATTGGGCCGGTTTTAGTCTTGCTAGTCTTGTTACAATCGTATTGTTTAGTGATTAAAAAAGGGATTAATTTAAGGTCTCGGAATATTTTTTTGCGCTAATTTATGAAATTAATTTTTATATTGCGCTAACTCATCTGCTAACTCCGCCATATTTTCGTGAACCAATGTCATGCCTTCAACCATCATTGCTCGAGCTGTTTTTCTGACAAGGAGCGCCTTTATGCTTCCAAGAAAATCTTGAGGCTCTATCTCAGAAAATCGTGTCTTTACAATACAGCCCTTATCTTCTCTGATGAACTCTGTAGTTTCTCTCATAAATAAACCAAATGGAAGCATGTGTTTAAGAGACACATAGCGGCTGGTTTGCCAATCTGTTATTTCCATTTTGAATACCACATCTCCGTGATGACAGTGAAAGGATGTACCCTCACCTAATGTTGCTGATTGTTTATTGAATATCTCCATTTTATCAGCATGCATTACTCTTTGCCGCCATTCAGGCTTGGTATAAATAAGGAATGCCAATTGCGCGCTGGCATTGATCTGTATCGAAATCTCGTCAAATAATAATCTGTCATTTGGCTCGATATAATATCGTTTTGCCTCGCGATGCATTTTCCAGTATTTGCTTAAATCATCAACGACAAAATGAACCTCTCCTACATGCTCATAGCATTGGGATAATTTATGTTTATCTTGTGCATAATCAGACAGAGCCATGGCGTCTAACGCTTGCTGCGTGACCAATAAATAAGGCTCGATATTTGTTTTTGCAACAACATCATTTTTCATTAACCTAAATAAGCTGTTCACATCAGATCCAGCAAGCTCTTGCCTTCCTCGCAAAGACTGATTGATATATTCGCCGTAATGAACAAATAGTTTTAAATCAAGCTCCTTCATATGTTTGCATGCACTGCATACGCAGGAGGTATT
>MDTB01146027.1_pt1 | contig 19770 bp, 18 predicted proteins | sample 811161 | NCBI WGS metagenome assembly MDTB01 (sample SAMN05326650, study PRJNA326480) | marine metagenome | isolation source: seawater | place: Mediterranean Sea | collected 2009 | reverse complement strand
TTTTTTTTCCTTACTAATTAGTTTTTCGTCGTCTTCACCAGGAAGTTCTTCATCATCAGCTCCAAGGTCTTCACGTCCTTTAATAAATTCTCCCTTATTTTGTTGTTTTCCTCTTCTATTTTTTTAATTTCTTTCTCTTGTTGTTTTATTTCATCATTTAATTCTTTTTGACCATCAAAAGCTTGCTTCATTATTATAACCGCGCTATTTATTCTATTGTTTATTTCAGTACTTGTTTCTGCATCTATTGGCTTTGCGAATTGTTGGTTAATAGTAAGATTAACAAATTCCATATCTGTTGGATTTTTTTGACTTTTCAACAAATTATCTCTGCTTTTAAAAAGTGATGCATAGTGACCGAAATTTCTTTCTGTAAATGAAAAATGTGTTGGATCCGACAGCCTTTTTCGCAATTCTTCTGCTTTCTTCTGTGCATCTGTTTTTTTAGTAGCTTCCACATTGGCTAGGTGTTGGTTTGACTCCTCATCGAGTTGTTTCCTTCTAGCTGCTTCATTTTCTGCTTTCAATCTAGCTGCTTCATTTTCTGCTTTCAATCTAGCTGCTTCATTTTCTGCTTTCAATCTAGCTGCTTCATTTTCTGCTTTCAATCTAGCTGCTTCATCTTCTACTTCATTTTCTGCTTTCCCTTCTCTATCATCAGTAGGAGCAGGAGTAGTATTATAATTAACAACACCAGTAGTAGGAGCAACAACATCACCTTCAACATTAGCACCTTTAACATCAACATCAGTACCTTCATCATAAACACCAGTAGTAAGAACATTAGTATCATTAGCATTAGGACCATCAACATAAGTACCTTCAACATTAGCATTAGTAGGACCATCAACACCAGGAGCAGGAGCAGGATTTATTTTACTTTGTAAATAATTACCAATGTTAACAAGATTTTGGGAAGGATTTATCTTCATAAGTCCCATTTTCTGTTTCAATAAATTTGTTCTATCCACCGCGTCTTGAATTACTTCGGTAGAAGGTGACTTTGAGCTATCAATTTTTGATTTTATTCTCCTCAATTCATCTACTAAATTTACTTCTTCTGTTTGCATTGCTTTTTTTCTCTCATTTTTTAAGTTCTCACTTCCCTCTTTTAATTTCTTTTGTTGGTTCCTCCTTGCCATATAGTTTTCCAAGAATTCTGGTGTTTTCAACCATGATTCTTGTTTTGTTCCTGCTTCCCCTTCTGTTTCATCTGGTCCAACTTCTGTTCCATCTGGTCCAACTTCTGTTTCATATGGAACTACAATATCTTTTTCTTCATCCACTTCAGCCAAGGTTTCAACTTTATTATCATTATATTTCACCGTCGCCATACCAGGAACAACTTCCTCCACCACTTCGCCCTGTACTGTAATTGCATATTGTATATCTGCACTACTTTCAACTTCATTAGCAACAATAGCTAATGTTCCCTTTTCACCCTCCTTCGGTGGTTCTTTGTTGTATTTTTTTTCCTCTATTGGTTTTTTATTATTTATTTCTCTCTCAATAAATTTTTTTCCCAAACCTTTTTTACTTTTACATTTTCCATCGCTCTCATCTAATATACATATTCTAGTAAGGTCTGTACAATTTTCCAAACTTTCTGTATTATTTTGATATTCGCAAATATTACTTGTATCAATACTTTTAATTACTTCTGGTATATAAGATTCAAAAGAATCTCTCATTTCTTTTTCGTATTGTGTTTGCATCATAATTCCTTTTCCAACCTTCATTTTCATTTCCTCAAAATCTTTGTTTATAACCTTTGTGACTCTTCCATCTTTCTCCATTTGATAATTAGTATAATCTTCTAGATTTTTTGTATTTATTCCTCTAAGTTTTTCATAATTTTCAACAACATCTTTCACAGTAGCCATAGGATGATTTCTAAAACCTGGAAATTCCTTAGGAGTAACAAAATAATAATATTTGTAAAGATATTGGTTGTCGGTTAATTCATCATTAACATATTCTTTGGATTCTTCTTGTTTTTTATCGCCAAAATATTTTTTTTTGTTGATTTCTACATTAGTAAATTTACGTCTTTTTGGAAAAGTTATATGAAATTTTTCATTTACACTCACAGTTAATGTAAAGTCATTAGATTCATATGGTTTAGCAATGGATTCACTACTTACCATATTTTCTACAATTTGCGGAATAATAATTTTAAATGTTTTATTTTTCATTTTTTCAAGTGCTTGGTATATTAATTTATATGGGTCATCATTAGGAGTATGATTTAAATAATCAATGTAATCAAAAGCATTTGTATATATTTCTTCAAATTCAACTTCAATTTCTTCACCATCTTCAGCTATCACAATACCTGGAATAGGTTTTTTTGAATCAGGTAATTTAATATGAACTCTGTCTCCTGGTTGTACATCATCATATCTTTGTGATAATAATGCTTCTTGTTCCTTTATTTCATTCATATACGCCCACGGGTTCCACCATTGTTCCTTTTTCTTTTCTTCTAGTTCTTCCAATCTTTTTCTGGCTTTTATAACATCTGTAAAATTTCTATACATTTCATTACTTCCTTCTTTACTTTTAATGAATATTTCTTTGTATGGGAGTCCTTCACCTTTTCGTCTTTCTAATTGAACTATACTTTCTATATAAACTTTTCTTCTGTTATCTTTTTTGAATTTAATATCACCAAAATAATTACCACTTTCTTGAAATTTTTGAAAATTTTTTTCTGATTCTTTATAGATTGATGAATTCTTATCAAGTTCGGAATTCTTTATTACATTCCACAAGTCTATCATTTGTTCTACCAAAGGATGTGTTCTATTTAATGGATTATCTTTGAATCCATCATATGTATCTTTTAATTTTTTATTATCCAAGGCTTTTGCAATAGCTAACTTCTTATTGTATTTTTCTAAATCCGTCTTTAATTTCGATATTTCCTCACGAATTTCATTTACGACATCTAATTCTTCTATCTTCACACTTTCATCGACAGAATTTTCATTCCACTCTTTAAAATTTTTTTCGTATTTATTTATTTGAAATAAAACATATTTAATTTTTGCATCAAGAGAATAATACTTATTTTCTTCCGCAGTAAAATAATCCTTTATTTTATTTAAAATATCTTGAGTAAAATCATATAAAATAGCATGTAAATATTTTAATTCACCGGTTATCGTCTTACCTTCCTTTATAATCTTACTTTCATTAACCTCATACCTCTTATCTGCAATATATTTATCTTTTACATTACGTAATTTATTTTGAAGGTCGGCAAAGCCTTGATCTTTCGGTTTTAAAAATTTATCAATTTCTGATTCTACATATATTATTGCTTCTTTTGAATTTATGAGCAAAGCACGGACCCGAGCCCTCTGGACACTTGCTTCTATTGAAAAATATTTATAAAGTTCATGAAAATAAATATCAAATTTAGTGTCCATTTTCTTAGTAGCAATATCTTTGTTTATTACCTTACTGACTGTCTCGTATAATGCACCAAGGGTATCGAAAAAATTAAATAACTTAATTATTTGTTCGCCTACATCGGATGGTAAATTACCACCATCTATAGTATGTGGAATTGCGATAATTTGTTTTTTAATATATTCTAATAACATGTTCATCTTTTGTTGAATGTCTTTCCTATTCAATCTAAACAAATAGTCCTCCAATATTCCATGAAGTGTTTGTTGTGTTATAGATTGTGGTGGAGCTATATTTTCTGTGTCCAACAAAGTCCCCAACCAAAATTCTTTGGATTTTCTGATATTTTTATCCTTATTTTTTGTTGAAGATAAATAATTTACTGGGTTTATATTTTTGCCTACATATTTCGTTGCTGCGTCTTTTGCTTTACCGAGAGATTTCTTAGCTTTACCGAGAGATTTATAAGTATAATCAAACAAGGTTTCATCTGCTCCTCCGACTAATTCACCCACATATGTTCCTTCTAATTCATACCTTTTTTCAATTAAATGTGGACTCACAACTAAATTTAATGTCTCACTTTCTTCTATATTTGGTAAATATAATAACAAACTGGTGAACCATGTTCTAATTAATGGTGAAACAAAAACGACATCTGAATCGTACCTTTTATTTTCACTATTTAATGATTTAATTTTACTTGTTTTAATTAATGTTGTTAATATACCATAAATAGACAAACCAGGGTCAAATTCATATGATCTTTTAACAGCACTTAGTTCACTTATCATTGCTTTATTTTCTGTTAAATTATTACATGAATGCGCATGACGTGTTATTACAAATTCTTTATTTGATATATCTTTTTTATTCACTTCTATATCCATTATATATATTTATTACAAAATAATAAATATATTACTTCATATAAATGTTTCTAAACTTTATGTTTTCACTTTATGTAATAAACTATTCAAGAAATCATCCATACGTTCAATATCTAACTTTATAAAAATTTTACACTCTTCTACAGACATTTCATTAAGACTCGCTGTAAATGCATCAAATTTTTCACCTTCTATACCGTAAATATATTCGATTTTTTCGTTTGATTCATCATCTAAAAAGGGTCTTACTTTTACATTGAATAATTCTTCATTTTTGTTCATTTTCAATTTTTGTTCTTCATCTAAACTATTTATAGCATTTTCATGGACAGCAACTTCGTATTTTTTGAATTTTTCAAAAAATTCGTCGGACATATCCGGAAATTGCTCTCTATGTAATTTTTCTATATCTAAACTATCGTAAGTTTCATCATCAATGGATTCATCGTATTTTAAATCGTTTAATACTTTACTCATAGTAGCATATATATTTTCGCACTTTGAAATTTCTTCCTCGGTAAAATCTTCCAAACCATTTATCCTATCACCTTCCATGTTTTCTTTAAAATTAATTATATATTTTTTCAAAAAAACAAACAATAAAGCAAATACTATACTTAATAAGATAGGTTGGAATAATGTATATTTTTTTGAAATCAATTTATTCAATGGGTCAACCAAAATAAAAAACAAAATACATAAAACAAATGAAAATACAAATAAATAAATTTCTTTCATATATTTTATGGCTATATTTTTTTATGCATACATAGAAAATTGAATTAAAAGTTATCTTAAATATTATAAGAAAACAATGAAACATACTATAAAACGAAAACCACAAGGCCAGTCTTTCCGTCTTATTGACTTCCACCACTTTAATAAGCGTGGTTCTATCGATAGTGATTCGGAGTCAAATGAAGAAGAGCCTAACTGGGAAAAGAAAGACATGTTTGTTATCCAAATGTTTGGTATTAATGAAAAAGGTGAAACATGTTGTATTTATATTGACGATTATAAGCCATTCTTTTATGTAAAAATTGGAAAAAAATGGACTAGTGCTGAAATGGCTCAATTTGTTGCTGAAATTAAGCAAAAAATAGGTCCATATTATAATAAGTCTTTATTAAGTACTGAATTGGTAAGTAAAAATCAACTATATGGTTTCACAGGAGGGGAAACCAGTAATTTCATCAAATTCACTTTTGATAATACTTCAGCCATGAATAAAGTCCGAAATTTATGGTATAAATATTTATCTGAAGAAGAAAAGAAAACGGAAAATAATTATAGAAAACTTAAAGGGTATATTTTCAATAATACTAAATTGGAATTGTATGAAAGTACAATCCCTCCTTTATTAAGATATTTTCATATACATAATATAAGCCCTTCTGGATGGGTCTTTGTATCAAACAAAGCCCAAACAGTGAGTTCGAAAATGACCACATGCACATATGAATTTATTAGTCATATTGAGCACGTTCAACCAATGCCCGAAAAAGAGACCATTGTCCCTTACAAAATATGTAGTTTTGATATTGAGGCTAGCAGTAGTCATGGCGATTTTCCATTACCCGTGAAAACATACAAGCGTTTGGCTACAAATATTGTAGACGTGTTTATGAAATTCCAGCGTTCTTCGCAAAAAATCGACAAAAAGAAGGGTGCAGCATTGTTGAAGCGCTGTATATTAACGGCATTCAAAATGGACAATTTCGAAGACATTGACTATGTATATCCAAAAGTGAATCCATCTAAAAAGGTTATATCTAATTCAATCGATTTACTGCTAACGAGTTCGGTAAATGAAATCATGTTGAATAAAAGGTCGTCAGGATTAGATATAGAATCGATGTTTGAGACCTTGGAAAATAGTATAGATATTGTCCACGATGAAGACGACATTGGAGAAAGTCCTGTTTGGAATAAAATGAAACCGAAAAAATCGTCGAAACAAGAAAAAGAAGGAACCGTTTTGGATGTTTTATTACAAGAGCAATATGAGCGTGAAGACAAAATCAAAATATTGAATATTCTTTTGCAACCTGACGACAATATGTATTTGCCTGATGGAAGTCTGCTTCGTTTGTTTCCTGAATTGCAAGGTGATAAAGTAACCTTTATTGGGTCGACTTTTCTGAAATATGGTGAAAGTGAGCCTTACTTGAACCATTGTTTGGTTTTGGGTGGTTGCGAATCCGTGGATGGCGTTGAAATTCAAGTGGAAAAAACAGAGCGCGAATTATTGCTAAGTTGGCGCGATTTAATTCAAAAAGAAGACCCCGATGTTATTATTGGATATAACATCTTTGGTTTTGATTATGAGTTTATGTTTCGACGTGCTCAACAAAATCATTGCGAACAAGAATTTCTCAAACTTTCTCGTATTCGTGACCAAATATGCGGTAATGAAAAAGATGGGGATTTTAGTATTGAAAATACGAAAATTGTATTGGCTACGGGGGAATATGATTTGAGATTTTACAAAACAATCGGTCGATTGCAAATTGATATGTATACGTATTTCAGAAGGGATTTCAATTTGTCGTCATATAAATTGGATGATGTAGCAGGTCAATATATTAGTGATTCAGTGAAGCATATTAAATATCGAAAAGATAAGAAGTATGGGGCTGTTACCGACTTGTATAGTCAAAATTTGGCTGGATTGCATATTGAAGATTATATTCACATTGAATTAAGTGGATTTACATCGGATTATTATAAAAATGGCCAAAAATTCCAGGTTCTTGATATTTCGGAAAAAACACATGAAGAAAAAAGCTATAATGTAATCACGATTGCCGGTAATCAATTAAAAGATAATAGTTCAAAATCTATTAATTGGGGAGTAGCAAAAGACGATGTAACACCACAAGATATTTTCCGACTTTCCAATGGTTCTGATGCAGACCGAGCGATTGTTGCGAAATATTGTATTCAAGATTGTAACTTAGTGCATCATTTGATGTCGAAAATTGATGTAATTACGGGTTATGTAGAAATGTCGTCGATTTGCAGTGTACCCATTAGTTTCTTAGTATTTCGCGGTCAAGGTATTAAATTAACTAGTTATGTGGCGAAAAAATGCAGAGAGAAAAATACATTGATGCCGGATTTGGAAAAATCATCAGGTGGTGATGGTTATGAAGGTGCTATTGTATTGCCTCCAAAATGCAAAATGTATATGGATAATCCAGTGGCTTGTGTTGATTATGCGTCATTGTATCCGTCTTCGATGATTAGTCAGAATTATAGTCATGATAGTAAAGTATGGACAAAAGAATATGATTTACAAGGAAATCTTGTAAAAGAAACGGGCGAAAAAGACAAAAAGGGGCAATTTATTTACGACAATCTTCCAAACTATGGTTATATTGATATTGAATTTGATACATATTGTTATAAACGCAAAACACCTACATCACGTGCGGAAAAAGTAATTAATGGGAAAAAAATGTGCAGATGGGCACAATTACCTGAAGACCAAAAATCCATTATGCCGGCGATTTTAGAAGAATTGTTGTCCGCCAGAAAAGCCACCCGAAAGAAAATCAAATCCGAACCCGACCCCTTTATGCAAAATATTTTGGATAAAAGACAACTCGGTTATAAGGTTACAGCTAATTCCTTATATGGACAATGTGGTGCACGAACATCGACCTTTTATGAACAAGATGTGGCTGCGTCTACTACTGCTACAGGAAGAATGATGATTACTTATGCAAAGCGTATGATTGAAGAAGTATATGGAGACCGAATTTGTGATACCAAAGATTATGGAAAAGTGAAAACCAAGGCAGAGTACATATATGGAGATACGGATTCGGTGTTCTTTACCTTTAATTTAGAAGACACTAAAGGAAAACAAATCCGTGGGAAAAAAGCATTGGAAATTACAATCGAATTAGCCCAAGAAGCGGCCAATTTGTGTACTCAATTCTTAAAAGCACCACAATGCTTAGAATATGAAAAAACATTGATGCCGTTTGTGTTGCTTTCAAAAAAACGTTATGTTGGAATGCTCTATGAAGAAGACCCAAATAAGGGCAAATTAAAATACATGGGTTTGTCTCTAAAACGTCGTGATTCATGCGATTATTTGAAAGATACATATGGTGAAATCTTGAATATTTTGATGAAAAGTGATTCAAGTATCAAAAACGCCATTGACTATTTAAATGATTCTTTGCGCAATCTTATTGATGGTAAAGTGCCTATGGACAAACTCACAATTACAAAGGCATTACGAAGTGATTACAAAAACCCAATGCAAATTGGACATTGGGTTTTAGCGGAAAAAATAGGAAAACGTGATCCGGGAAATCGACCTAAACCAGGGGATAGAATGAAATTCGTGTTTATTACAAATCCCGATAAAAAGGCATTGGTGGGAGAAAAAATCGAAACGCCTGAATTCATACAGGAAAACAAATTATCCATCGATTATACACATTACATAACAAATCAATTGATGAAACCATTACAACAATTGTTTGGATTAGCTTTAGAAGATATTTGGAAATATCAAGGAAAGAAATCGGCCATTAAAACATATATTCGTGAAATGACCGTTTTGGATAATGAAACACCTGATATGGAAGAATTTATGAAGAAAAAAGAGAAATATTGTTCGGCAAAAATAAAAACGTTGTTGTTTGATAAATTCTTGATGGATATTCAACACAAAGAAAACAACATTCAAAAAATAACAAAATTCTTTGCGTAATTATATTGAATTATATTTAGAACGTTTTACTTCTTCTCTATAGTCTGCAGCAAATGTTCTATAATCATTTCTAGTATACCATAAATCACGAATAAATTCTTTGTTGTTATGTTCAGAAATCATAGGAATTAATATCATACTTACAATATTTTTAAAACGTGTCTTTTTTTCTTTACACGGAATAGAATATAATTTATTTTCATAATCTTCAATCGTCATGGGTTTATTTATAGTAAAAGTATGACCTTCTATTATTTCTCTTTCATCATTTTCCTTTAATTCATGCTGTATTTTTTTATATTTTTCTGCGTTTCTTAAACATTGCATATAAAGATGCCGTTTTTTAAACATTTTAATAAAGGAGTTTATAAAATATTTAGAAATTTTTTTAATTAAAATGTATGTGTATTATATAAAATGGCTACTGAATGGGTAAATACAGTCAAAAAGACTTTCAAACAAGGGAGATTAAGCAATCCTGCGTACCAATTTAAGGATGCTTTAAAAGATGCTAAAAAGTATTACAAGAAGGGAAAAGAAACTGCTGTACATGTTGCTAAGAAGGCAAAGAAAACAACATCTAAATACCTTAAAAAGTCCAAGAAATCTAGAAAGTCCAAGAAGTCGAGAAAGTCCAGACGTTCAACAAGATCTAGAAAGTAAACAGTTTATAAAATTGATTTCTACAAAACGTAAATTGTATTATAATAAATTCAATACTTATTATAATGAAAAAAATTATTTCATTGGAAGGAAATATTGGCGCCGGAAAAACCACCTTTCTCCAACATTTAGAAGAATATTTGCAAACGAACACAGAGTGGGTATTTTTGAAAGAACCTGTTCATATTTGGGAACAAATTTGTGATAAAGATGGAAAAACAATATTATCTAAATTTTATGAAAATCCCGAAAAATATGCATTTGCATTTCAAGTTATGGCGTTTACAACACGATATCAAGAGTTAAAGAAATTAATCAATGAAAATCCTCAATGCAAAGGTGTGATTTGTGAACGTTCTTTGGAAGCAGACAAACATATCTTTGCTAAAATGTTGCATAAAGATGGTTGTATGGATGATGTTAGTTATACGATTTATGAACGTTATTTCTCAATGTATGAAGGCAATTTCGACTTGGATGGAATTATTTATTTACATGCTGATCCTGAAGTATGTTTTCATCGAATAGCAAAACGTTCAAGAACTGGAGAAAGTAATATAGAACTTGATTATTTACGTAATTGTTGTGATTTTCACAATCAATGGTTGCTAAATACAAAAACACCTGTTTTGAAAATAGATGTGAATGAAAATATTGAAAATAACAACACCATGATTCAAGTTTGGTTGGAAAAAGCATTGTCTTTTATCGAAAAAGATGAAAAGGAAAATATTATTTCTTCCCTCTTTTGAAAGCTACTATTGCGTTCGCTTTCATTGTAGCCACTTTACCAAGAAGTTCTTTTTTTTCCTTACTAATTAGTTTTTCGTCGTCTTCACCAGGAAGTTCTTCATCATCAGCTCCAAGGTCTTCACGTCCTTTTGAACCTTTTTTATCTGTTACACTGTATTCAGGGTCCTCCCATTTAGCATTAAATTCTTTCCCATTTATAATAATTTTACATTCTTGGATTCGATTACTTTCATATGTAATATTTGATACTTCAATAGTAGTCATTTAAAATATAATGATAAAAGAATAATATCATTTAAATATATTATGAGCCATAACTTTGAGCCTTGGATGATTGTTTTTTTACAAGATAAATTTCGTGTTCGTACATTTAATAGAAAAAACAAACTACTTACACTAAATATTTTTCCTGCTCTTGATTCTATCCATCAATTTGATAAATGCGAAAAACTAGCATTAGAAAACAATCTTTGTACAAAAGAATACATTGATGTTTGTAAACAAAAACCTGGTAAATTAGGATGTAATTTGTCGCATCAATTTTTATTAAAACAAATCTTGGAAGAATCACCAAAAGATTGGAACTTAGTTTTAGAAGATGATGTAGATATTAGTCCAAGTTTTCTAAAAGAAGTAAATCGCAAAATCGGAATGGCTCATTTAAATGGAAGTCGTTATATTCAATTATATACACATCCTAAATTTTGTGAAAAACAAAGAGAACAACATGAAGTAGCATCTAATATGTATAATATGATTTTTCAATGGGGAACATGTGGATATTTGATTCATAAAGATGCGATTCGATTGTTTTTAGGAAAATTTCCATTAAGTGAAAATATTGATATTGCTTATGGTAAAATGATTTCTTCTTGGAAGTCATTGTGTTGGCTTGATAATGGAATCATCACTTTAGGGTCTCTTGATAATTATGATAACAAAAGTGAACTTGGTTCACTTATTTACAATAAAGATGCTAATGTATAATTAATAAATTTACAAAAAATTTATTAATAGTTTACACCCATTTTAAATATCCACTGGTATAAAATGTGCATTTTAATGCTTTTTAGAACGGGTTTTCTTTAATAACTTCTTAAATGGGATTTTCTTTCCCTTTGTCTTGGGCTTTGCTTTCTTTCCTTTCACCTTCTTGGACTTTCTGCGTTTCTTACTAGAACGTCTTCTGGATTTTCTTTTGCCTCCTCTTCCTCCATATGTCCACTCATTTTCTTCAACGGCAGCGTTAGCATCATTAGGAGCAGGAGCAGCACCTTCAATCTGTTGCCTTCTCTTGTCCATAGCTTCTTCAATCGCGGATCTGGTATTTTTTTTTTTGGTATTAGCATCTGTTTTTTTCAGACCTGCTCTCATATTCTGCAACATTTCTGGTGAAAAACCGAGACCCGTATTAGCAGCAGGGGGAGGAGTAGAAGCAGGAACAGTAGTACGATGAGTATTGGTTCTCTGACCTTCTCTGTTTTGAATTCCAGCCATAAGAGCGGGATTCATACGAGGCCTTTCTACAGATGGTGCTTCCTCTTCATCATCGACTCCAGTATTTTGAGAAGGAACTGATCTTGAAGATGATAGAGAGACGGGATCAGTTGATGTTGTAAATGGAACTTTATATACTTTTTGATTATTCCTTAAGAATTTCGTTACTGTTGGGTCCCCTAGATTGATTGGATCTGGAACACTTGTATCTCTCTCTAGTAATATTTTATTCCCGTTGAGTTGGCGTCTAAACTTAAAATATTTCATCTCAGAGTTTAATGTATCCAAAAAATCATCCGAGATGGTAACGGCAGGAACTTCAGAATTTGCTTCACGGTTATAACGTTGTTCTTCTGTTTCTTCTTCAGAAAATCCCGTAGCAACCGTTTCTGGTGAAGAGTTGTCGATTTCTTCTTCCGAATAGTATTCATCATTAAATTGAGATGGATTCGTGGTAGTGTTATATGTATTTTCATTATTTGATTCAGGAAAAGGATAGATAGGGGGGCTGGGTATGTAGCGTCCTGATAAGTAGTTTCCTGCTCCTTCTCCGCTGTTGTTATCATTCAATATCATTCCCTCAGCTATTGGATTTACCGGAACTATTTCCTTATCAACTATCTTTCCCGTAAATATTGGCTCAGCAGCTGCCTTTCTCGGTTCTAGTATCCTTCCATGAACTGGCTCATATTCGGTCGATATGTTACTTTTATTATTAACATTCGAGGAATTATTTGGTAAATTAATTTCTTCTTTGATATTTTTTAATTCTATACCTGTTAGATTTTGAATTGCATTAACAATTTGCGGTTGAAGTCCTTTTTTATAAATTGTAAGTGTATTGTTTTGAACCATAAAATAACTTTGAACTTTTTTCATTTTTACATCCCCCAAATTCGTGAACGTATTACGATAAATATGAAATACAATACCTCTTCCTTGAACTGAGGCTTCATTTTTATCATAAACAAACAATATACCAAAGACATCTTCATTCTTTACATCAGCGTCTCCGCTGGATTTAGCAGTTTTATTTCTTTTTAACAATCTCCAGCTTCCCTTGAAATCAAATGTATCCTTATCTTCAATATTTTTAATAAGCATTTTGAATAATTCACCTATTGGTTCTCCATATCCTTCATAATCTTTTTCTTCCAATAATTTTCTCTCATGTCTTGTATTATTATTAATATAATAATTGGGACCAAGTGTTTTAATATATTGCTTAATGTTTAACATTTTTGCATCATTATTAGCTTCTCTTATACTTTCTACTAAATTAAATAAACCATAACCTGTACCATTATCTTCTAAATTTACACCATAATAATATTGAAACGTTTTATTCAAATCGTCTTTTGTGATAGTTGGATTCCTTTGAAAGGTCTTATTAACAGTACCAAATAAACCACATAATTTTTTGATTTCTTTTTTACCACTAAAGAGAAAATTAAATAAGGAGGATTTACTATCTGTGATATTTTCTATTCCATAATCCTCTCGTAAATTTTGTTTCATAGATTCAGTATCTTTATATTCTGAATCTCTAAAAGATTCCTCAATAAATGGTTCTTCATCGAATGATGTATTACTATGTAAGGGACTTGTATATGACATAATTATATATTATAGCAACAAATTATTTATCCTTATATGTTAATATATGAAATATATTACTAAAAGTTCTTTTTACAGACCATTAATAATAATATCCACCATTTTAGCAATTTTTTCCATTTGTTATTTATTTTACGTAGTAATTATTAAATATTTGATATACAAAAATGAAAATAAAGAGCCTTTCAGTGATGGAAGTTCAAATGTTGGAATTGTATCTATGATGAAATCACCAAAAAATATTGATGTTTGGTTAACGAAACATCGTAATCTTGGAATTCAACATTTTTATATTCGATTAGAAGAAACTCCCGAACTTGAAGAATATTTATTACAGCAGCCAGATGTTACTTTACAAATCGGTAAATCAGAAGGAGTAAATGAATATGATGTACAACAAGAGAGACAAAATACATGGGTAAACGAATGTTTGCGAAATGCTGAAGCAGATGGACATGGGCTAAAATGGTTGTTTCATATTGATGGAGATGAAATATTACGAGGTGATTTATCCGAACTCAATAATTATCCAGAAGATGTTCGCACAATTTGGATACAAAATGAAGAAGCTAAATTTTCTAAAGTTCCCGGAAAAGAAGATAGTTGTTTTGAAGCGTCCAAGATGGTGAATTGCGGAGCAGAAGATGGCGGTTGCGTTAGTTATGGAAATGGTAAAAGTTGTGGACGTGTAGCATCAGATGTTCAAGCGCATGGACCTCATCGAATGAAGTCTACTTTAGAAACATCCTCTGTAAAGAATACAAATATTGCGGTTGAACATTATGAAAGCTGTGATTTTGAAATTTATAAAGAAAAGTTTAAACGATTGTCTGTCCAAGATAGAAATATTGATATCCCTTTTTCCTATTATAATGAATCCATTGAAGCAGCGAAAAAAGACGATGATGATGAACTTTATCGAATTTATGAAAAATACCGCGTTATTCAATAAAATTGATTAGCTTTTTCCATTTTTATTCAATCATATAAACCATGGCTAAGAAAATCGAACGCGTATTAGTATTTGACGTAGAAACGTCGGGATTAATTCCAAGAGACCGCAGTGATGTGAAATTGGAAGACCTTCCATATATTTTGCAATTGAGTTATGTGGTATTTGAGACCAAAGGATGGCAAGTGGTCAAATGCGTCGATACTTATATTGACGTTGACCCTTCTGTTGAAATAACACCACAAATAACAGAACTTACTGGAATTACTAGAATTATGTGCAATAGAGGTATCAATATTGACCATGCCTTGAGAGAATTTGCTTACGATTACATGAATTGTGATGTAATTGTAGCCCATAATATCAAGTTTGACCGAGAAATGATAAAAATCGAACTCGAACGCAACAAGCATTTGCTAGCAGATGTATGGCTCGATACATTTGACCGCGAATTTGAAAAACAAGAGAAAAAAGAACACTTTTGTACAATGTACAAGAGCAAATATTTGTGCAAAATCGAGCGAAAAAACGACAAAGGCGAGACTTATTACAAATGTCCAAAACTGGTGGAACTCCATGAATATCTGTTTGGGACCACGCCGCATAGTTTGCACAATTCTCTTGTAGACACTTTCATTTGTTTACGATGCTTTGTGAAGATGCGCTTCAAATTCGATATGTCTTTGCGCTATTTTCCAGATATTAAATTTACAGCTTGTGAAGAAAAAACTTAAAAACATGAAAACCATATAAAAAGCAACAAAATTGAATTTCACAAAAAGCTTTTTTTTACACAAAAAATGTTGTATTCTATAGATAATTTAGTAGAAGCGGAAGTCATAAAACGTCCGTCCAAGAACATCAAAACACCTTATGTTGCTGATGTAATATATGGTGAAACCGAATATTTAGCACATACACCCGCTTTAGGATGTTGTGGATTGGCCGATGTAGGAGCTACTGTTTTGGTTGCTCCTTCGAAAAATAAAAAATCAAAATGTGATTATACAGTTTACTTGTCCAAGTTTATAGACAATATACATCCAAATAAACATGTTCTTGTGGGAATTCATCCAAAATTGGCCGAATATTTAGTAGAAAGTGCGTTAAAACAAAATTTGTTATCAAAATTACCAAATGTTCGTTCTTATCGACGCGAAACGGTAATAAAAGTGGAAAATAGTATTGATTCAAGATTCGATTTTAGCGGGATTGATGAAAATGGATGCCCGTTTCTCTTAGAAATCAAAAATGTACCTTTAGCAGATTACGAAGATATTTATGCGAAAGACCGAAAAAATAAAGATTATTCACAACGGAAATTTGATTCAAAAGTCGCGTATTTTCCTGATGGCTATCGGAAAAAGGCAAAAGAACCCATTAGTCCAAGAGCGTTAAAACATATTGAAGAATTAGGGAAAATAAAACAAATGTCGAAAACGCGGTGTTTGCTTGGATTTGTAATTCAACGCACAGATGTAGAATATTTTCAAACATCCATTATTGACCCCATTTATAAAGAAGCCGTAAAAAATTCTCATATTCTTGGTGTGGAAATATTTGCTATGGTCGTAAAATGGGATAACAATGGTTGTGCATATTTTGTGTGCGATAATTTACCAGTTTATATATAAATAAAGTATCGTTTTATTTATATGTACAAATATTTATTGCTGTTATTGATGCTTCCTGGTTTTTTTACTCAGCAATATGAGAAATATATTGCTTTAGATTTAAACAATACAATTATGATACGTGGTGAAATTAATGATAAATTGGCTACTGATTTTGTTTTTGATTTAAATTCACGAGAAAATAAAAAAAACTTATTTGTTTTCTTGGACACAAATGGAGGTTCGGTCGATGCTGGTAATAAAATTGTCCAAGAAATACAAAAATATAAATTGGATTGTATAGCACAAAGGGCAATTAGTATGGGTTTTGTTATTTTTCAATCTTGTAATGAAAGATATATTACTCAATTGTCTACACTTATGCAACATCAAATGTCGTACGGTATTATGAATGAAAAGGCCAAAATAGAAAGTTATGTTAATTATATTAAACAAGTATCTCATCATTTAGTTGGATTACAGTCCAAGAAAATAGGAATCTCCAAAAAAGAGTTTGAACGACGTACATACAATGAATGGTGGTTGTTTGGTGATAATGCAATTGATGAAAATTGTGCCGATGAATTAGCCCAAGTTACTTGCAGCCCTAGTTTGACGAATCAAACGTATCCTCTTGAAAAAGGGCCTTATATTTTTTATTATTCAAAATGTCCGTTGATTAGTGGACATGTGTCCAAGAAAAAAAATAAGAATTATTCGAATCAAGATTTCATGTTTTTTATATAAAATTGAAAAATTTTGATATGTTTTTAACATATCAAAATGGGGAACGTTTGCATAGAAAAAGAGCCCGAAACGTGTATTATTTGCTATGATGAATTTGATGACCAAATACATAGTGTATGTTTAACATGTAATGTATATATTCATCGAAAATGCTTATGTGAGTTATTAAAAACGGATAAATCTCATTTATGTCCTCATTGTAGAAGTATTGGTAGCCTTATGTCGTCATATGTGCCTGCTACTTATGGAAAAACGTTTTGTTAATGCAGTTTATTGAAACATTGTACTGTATTACATGTTTCACATATTACTACTACTCCATAAGGTTCAAAATAATGTAGTTTGTGATTTGTATTTACACAGCCCCTATCGTTCCATCTTTGTTTGTATAAATATGTAAAATATACAGGCACAAGTGGACCTTTTTTCATACTATTAATATTCAATACGTTTTCTTTGTTTCTTTTTGAATTTCCTAAATCCAAAACATCTTCAATGATTTCAATACATTTACATTGCGGACAAGGACCATTCCAAGATCTAGCACAATTTTTGTGATATACATGACTACAATTCCATTTTTTTATTCGTGAATTTACAGCAATCTCATCTAAACAAATCACACATATTTCTTCCATTATAATAATACAATAAAAAACTCTTTAATACTCTAGCTACTTATATTCTAGTCCTCTAACAAACGTTGTGAACGTCGAGCTTGTTGATGAGCAATTTTAGAAAGCAATAAAAGGCCTTCTGCTGCCTCTTCTTCATCAGCACGACGAATTCTAGGTTCAGTTGAAGATACTACACCATATAAACGATTCCTTTCCAAAATAAGAATTTCGTTTAAGGTAAATTCAAAATCTTCTCTCAACAATGCTGTTTTGTATTTCAAAATAGTAGTCTGTTCATTCCAATAGTCGCGCTCTTTCTGTATAAGTTCTGTCCATGATTCCGGTAAGTTCTCACGCTGTTCGATAACGGCTTTTACAGATTCACGCTTATGAAATTCCAATTTCTTTATCATTGATTCTAATATGTCCATTTTGTGTGGATAAAACTCCTTTCGAATATAATATCCATTTAAATATGTAATTCTTCTAGTCCATTCATCCCAAGTTCTGCATTCAAAGATGTTTGATAATTGTAAAGCCATTGTGTTTTTTATACATTCCATATAATGTATAAAAATACATTCAATTTTATAAAAAAAAAGGTTTACAAGCCTAACTACTTACTAGCTACTTGTATAACTACCTTACCTATTCATCTTCTGAATCACTGTCGGCGTCTGCCCAATTAAAGGGACGTTTCTTCGTAACTACCGGCTCAATACATTCTTCGGTATCTGAATCAGAATCCACCTCAAGAGCTGCGAAAGAGTTCTTGGGAGCTTCAGATACAACGACTGTCTTGGGTTTGACCTTCAATGCTTCGGCACGTTCTATGTAAGCCATACGCTTTGCATACTTTTCTTCCATTTTTTTTACTGGGCATCTGGAAACAAGATGACCAATTTCCTTGCAATGCGAACATTTGTTGTTGAGGATGGTTGGACAAGTGACCATACTTTCAGGATGAGGAGTCTTTCTCACATTATGAGACTTCCATACTGACTCGGGCAAACCACGGCTCTTGCAAACAGTGCACTGCATAGCAGGTTCGTAGTTGGAGGAACGGTTCATAGCTTTCATCATTTTGATAGTCACTTGACTTGAGTTTTATGCATTCCATTTTTCTGAAAAAAGCCTTTCAATTTTATAGGTTTTGAATAAGATAATCGACAATAGGCATACCAAGATATGCATATAATGAACCGGTTAGTACACCAGCAACAAAACCTCTGTTTAAGAGTTGTTTCCATGAATTCAATGCACGTGGATGATGTCTTGTTTTCATTATTTGGATATCATAAATGTCTTCCCACATAAAATAAAGCAATCCACCACTAAATCCACCAGTAGGTATCGAAAGTAAAATAAAATAATTCATTATACATTCTATTTCATTATTTTTTTATATTGTTTGTAAAAAAATTAACTACTACACATTTCGCAAATTTCTTCTTCTTGAGTATTTTCTTTTTCAGGTTCTATTGTGAATTGTTGTGCTTGATGACGACCACGTCGTCGTAAATAATAAATACCCGTTTTTAATCCCTTGCCCCATGCGTAAAAATGCATCGAAGTCAAATTACTATATGTGGGGTCTTCTAACCAAAGATTCAATGATTGACTTTGACATATATATGCCCCTCGGTCAGCCGCCATATCAATCAAACTTCTCATCGGTATTTCCCAAACAGTCTTGTATTTATTACGCACTACTTCAGGAATAATAGGAATTTGCTGAATCGAACCATTATTAGCTATAATATTGTTTTTAATGTCTTCATTCCATAAGTTCAACGCAATTAAATCCCGCATCAAATATTTGTTGGCCAATACAAATTCACCCGCCAATGTACGTCGACTATAAATATTAGACGTAATGGGTTCAATACATTCATTGTATCCCAATATTTGCGACGTTGAAGCAGTAGGCATCGGAGCCAATAAAAGCGAATTTCTTAAACCATATATTTTAATATCTTGTTTTAAGTTTTCCCAATTGTAGTCACCACTTGGTACAATATCCCACATATCAAATTGCAATATACCTTTGCTTGCTGGACTTTCTGGAAATGTTCTATACGGACCATATTTTTTAGCCAATTCACAAGATTCTGTTAATGCACCATGATAAATCGTCTCAAAAATCCTCTTATTTAAGTCTCGCGCTTCATCTGAATCAAAATTATAACCCAATTGAATAAATGTATCCGCCAATCCTTGTACACCAATACCAATTGGACGATTTTTTTCATTACTAATATTCGTTTTGGAT
>MDTB01170544.1_pt1 | contig 19774 bp, 15 predicted proteins | sample 811161 | NCBI WGS metagenome assembly MDTB01 (sample SAMN05326650, study PRJNA326480) | marine metagenome | isolation source: seawater | place: Mediterranean Sea | collected 2009 | reverse complement strand
TTATTTCTTGATAATTCACTAGCCACAAAACACATTTCATCTAAACTTGGTGTTATAAGTCCAGAAAGACCAATTAAATCAACATTTTCAGATATAACTGTATCAATTATTTTTTGGCAAGGAACCATCACACCTAGATCAATTACATCAAAATTATTACATTGAAGAACAACTCCTACAATATTTTTTCCTATATCGTGAACATCTCCTTTAACCGTAGCAAGTAATATTTTTCCTTTAGATAAATCCTCATTTTTTTCATTTTCCATAAAAGGTAATAAGTATGCCACTGACTGTTTCATCACTCTTGCAGATTTAACTACTTGAGGTAAAAACATTTTACCTGAACCAAACAGATCACCAACCACATTCATGCCATCCATTAATGGTCCCTCGATAATTTCTAGAGGTTTATCGAATTTTTTTCGTAATTCCTCTGTATCGTTTTCAATAAAATCATTAATGCCATTAATCAAAGAATATTTAACTCTTTCCTCTGGTTTTTTTTTCCTCCACTCCTTTGTAATCTTCTTTTTATCTGTTTTGCCTTCTGAATATTTTTTTGAAATATCTATTAGCTTATCTGTGGCATTGTCTGAACGATTAAATAAAACATCCTCTATACTTTCTCTTAAATCCTTTGGTATTTGCTCATAAATTGTTATTTGCCCAGCATTAACTATTGCCATATCTAATCCAGCGTCAATTGCATGATATAAAAAGCACGAATGCATGGCTTCTCTGACAAGATTATTTCCTCTAAAACTAAAAGATACATTTGATACACCTCCTGAAACTTTACATCCAGGTAGTTCTGCTTTGATAAGTTTAGTAGCTTCAAAAAAATCCTTAGCATAATTATTGTGTTCACTAATTCCAGTGGCCACTGCAAAAATATTAGGATCAAAAATTATATCTTCAGCAGGAAACTTTACTTCCTCTGTAAGAATTTTATATGCTCTTGAACAAATTTTAATTTTTTTTTCAGTAGAATCTGCCTGACCCTCTTCATCAAAAGCCATAACAACAACTGCTGCCCCAAAATTTTTTACCATTATTGCTTGTTCTATAAATTCTTTCTCTCCTTCTTTAAGACTAATAGAATTAACAATAACCTTTCCCTGAACGCATTTAAGTCCTGTTTCAATTACTGACCACTTGGAGGAATCAATCATGAAAGGAACTTTTGCAATATCTGGTTCAACAGAAATAAGATTTAGAAATCTCTCCATTGCCTTTTCGGAATCAAGTAGCCCCTCATCCATATTGATATCAATTATTTGGGCACCATTTTCAATTTGATCTTTAGCCACAGAAACAGCTTCTTCAAAGTTATCTGACATTATTAACTTTTTGAATTTAGCTGAACCAGTTACGTTCGTCCTTTCACCAATATTAATAAAATTTATATTTTTCTTTGTCATTAGTAATTAAATGCCTCAAGCCCAGAAAGCCTCATATGCTTATCTTTTTGCAACCGTTTTCTCGGTTTAGACTTTTTAGTAACTTTTTTCATTAATTTTATATGTTCAGGAGTTGTTCCACAACATCCACCAACAATGTTAATATAGCAATTTTCACCCCATTTTTTAACAAATTTTGCCATCGATTCAGGCGTTTCATCATATCCTCCAAAGGCATTGGGAAGTCCCGCATTAGGATGTATACTTACGAAAAATTCAGAAATCCTATCTAATTCAATAAGATGTGGCTCAAGTTCTTTAGGACCTAGAGCACAATTCAAACCAACACTCAACGGGTTCGAATGTATAATTGAGTTATAAAAGGCTTCTAAAGTTTGACCTGATAAAGTTCTGCCTGATAAATCTGTTATTGTTGCTGAAACCATGAGTGGAACTCTAATGTTTTTTTTTCTTTCGACATCACTCAAAGCCATTAATGCTGCTTTAGCATTTAAAGTATCAAAAATTGTTTCGATTAAAATTAAATCTACTCCCGATTTTAATAGTGCCTCTATAGAAGCTAGGTAATCATCTCTTAGTACATCAAAATTTACATTTCTAAAACCGGGATCATTTACATCTGGTGACATTGAGCAGGTCCTGTTAGTCGGGCCAAGAACACCGGCGATAAACCTATTTTGTCCTGGATTTTTATCCAAAAAGTCATCTACTGCCTTTCTTGCAATTAAGCCTCCTTGATAATTAAGGTCAAAAGAAAATTCTTGACAGTCGTAGTCTTTTTGAGAAATTTTTGTTGAGTTGAATGTATTGGTTTCAAGGATATCTGCTCCTGCTTCCAGATACTTTTGGTGAATTTCATAAATTAAGTCAGGGCAAGTAATATTTAACAAATCATTATTTCCTTTTAGATTTTTTTTTGAATTGAGAAATTTTTTTCCACGAAAATCATTCTCATCTAATTTTTTTTCCTGGATCATAGTTCCCATTGGCCCATCTAAAATCAAAATTTTTTCCTCGAGAATTCTTTCTATTAATTTAATATCTATCATTTATTGGCCTTTGGCTTAACACCTAAAATATGACAAATTGCGAAAGAAAGATCTGCCCTATTTAGAGTGTAAAAGTGAAAGTCCTTAACTCCTCCACAGATTAATTTATCACATTGATCATATGCTATTGTTGCAGCAACTAATTTTCTTGTCTCTTTATCAGAATCTAAACCTTTAAACATATTTTTTAATTTTGTTGGCATCTTGCAGTTCATTTTTTTTGCAAACTCAATAGTTCTCTCACAGTTTGTTACTGGAAGAATACCAGGAATAATAGGTATTTTTATACCTCTTTTTACAGCACCATCAATAAATTTAAAATAATACTCAACATCAAAGAAAAATTGTGTAATTGCTTTTGTAGCTCCTAAATCAATTTTTTTTTTTTAGAATGTCATATTCCTGTTCTATCGAGTTAGAATCAGGGTGAATTTCAGGATACGCAGAAACAGTAATTTCAAAATCATGTTTTTTTCTCAGAAAAGTTATTAAATCTGTTGCATACTTAAAGTCACTTTTTATCTTATTACTATTTTTTGGTGGGTCTCCTCTTAATGCAACTATATGCTTTATACCTGATTGCCAGTAATCATTGGCAATTAATTCAATTTCTTCTCTTGTTGAATTAATACATGTTAAATGAGCAGCTGGTTGTAGATTAGTTTTTTTTTTAATTTGCTTTACTAAATCATGGGTATTTTCCCTTGTTGAACCGCCAGCACCATATGTAACTGAAATAAATCTGGGGTTCAGTGGTTCAAGTCTATTTATGTTGTGCCACAAAGAGGATATAGCTCCTCCGTTCTTAGGAGGGAAAAATTCAAAGGATACATTAACTTTCGACTGTTTCATAATAAAATATGATAAAATTTATTTTAAATAATAAAATTTTATAGTTTATTTTTTTATTATATTATGCTTTAAATTAATAGATTATTTTTAATTAATTTATTAAACATGTATTACTTTTTTAAAAATATACGAACAAAACTTTTTGTTCTTCTGTTAACCCTTGTCATCCCTATATCTAGCTATTCTGCTGATACTGAAAATGATCCATTTGAGGGTACTAATAGGAATATATTTAAGTTTAATAACGTGTTAGATGACAATTTCTTTAAACCTGTTGCTAAAGGTTGGCGTAAAATACCTGATATTCCAAGAAAACCACTCTCTAACCTCGCTTCAACTGCTCAGGCGCCAATTAGCCTTGCTAACGCCATACTACAACTAAACAGAGAGAGTATTGGTAACATCTTAGGAAAATTTTTAATTAACATGACTTTTGGCTTGGGAGGAATGTTTGACATTGCTGGTACTCAAGAATTTGGAAACATGCCTACTGTGGTAGAAGACTTTGGACAGACACTTGCTACATGGGGTGTGCCAGACGGTCCCTACGTAATGTTACCTATATTTGGACCTTCTAGTGTTAGAGATTCTTTTGGATTAGGGGTAGATACAGTTTTCAACCCTCTGTCATTTGCTTATAGAATGAATAATATTGGGTTAGAGGCGAGATTATCTGGACCAACCGTCAGGGGAGTTACTACAAGAGAAAAATATCTTGACTATATTGACGAAATGAAGGCAAGCTCACTTGATTTTTACGCTACCATGAGGAGTTTATATAGACAAAAAAGAAAAAAAGAAATTAGCGGTGAACTTGAAGAATCAACGTCTCTTCTTGGCCTTCCCATAAAAAACACTGAAAACGCACCAAACATGATTGATGACTCTGAAGTTTCAACAGAAATTAGTATCGATTCTAATGATCAAATCGAAGATAAGCCACAAAAGATTACAAAAATTGAGGTTCCATCTAGTAGTCTTAAAAAAATGGTTAAGTCTTCCGCTAAGAGTGATGTTGGTCTAATGCCTTCGTCTAATTATCCAGGGGCCAGCAGCACTGGCGGTTACGCACCTAGAATTTACAATGGTTTAATGCCTTCTTCAACATATCCTGGATTTAGTGGTTCGAGAGTTAACTTAATCGAATAGGGTGTTAAACAGGGTATGCTGAAAAGATTCGTATTACCCTTCTTACTTTTGGCACCAACCGTTTCTTTTTCTGGAGGATTAGCCGATAAAAGCAAAGTCTTTGTTGAGAATCTAGGTAAAGAAGTTGTTGAAAAGGTTTCTGACATAAATATTTCTGATAACCAAAGGCTACAAAATTTTAAAAAACTATATCTATCTACCTTTGATAACTATTATATATCTAGATTTGTTTTAGGAAGATATTGGAGGACTATAGACAAAAACATACAAAAACAATTTGTTAAATCATTCAATAAGTATATTGTCGCAACTTATGCTCCTAAGTTTAAGGGTTGGGAGGGAACCTTTAAAGCAACCGATTCATTATTTGAAAATAACTATTATAATGTAAAGATGGACATTGAGAATAAAGATGGGCCAACTTTAAAAATGATGTGGAAAATGTACTTAAATAAAAACAAAGAATTTAAAGTCCTTGATGTTAACATTGATGGTGTAAGTATGTTGGTTACTCAAAGGGCAGAATTTTTATCAGTAATTAAGAATAACCCGAATGGTGTTAAAGGTTTAATTGCTGAGATGGAAAAAAAATCTGCTGGATCTTAACCCTATTCTCTAACTTTTTTTAGTTTTATTCTAGAAGTTTAAACATTATTGAGCAAATAAACCCTCCAAGTGTTGATAAACCAACTAAATTGTTATCTGATAAGTGCGATGCCTCAGGAAGCATCGCTGAACAAATCATGGTTAACATTGCTCCAGCTGCTATACCTTCAATAAACACCAAGCTACCATGGCTTATCGAATCGCCAATATACGCCCCTAATGCTGCACCAACTGCTGTTAGAATAACAAGACTTGACCAAAGAGATAATACTCTTGTAAAGCTCATTCCTTGTTTTTGCATTTGAGCAGAACTAGATAAAGCCTCAGGAAAATTTGACAAGAATAATCCAGCGATAAATGTATAAGGCAAAACGCTCAAGAATGTAGGTTCTATCCCATTAGCAGCCTGAGCGGCAGCAGTTCCAAATATAGCTATACCTATCACAATACTCTCTGGAATTGCATCAAGAGCTATTCCCAACCAAATAGCCATAGCCGCATGACTGTGAGAATCATGGTCCTTTTGAAGATCGGTTCTCGTCGGAAGTTGTTGACCTGTTCCTAAACTAATTGCCTTCATAGCCTGGTTGGTCCAGTTTTTTTTTTCTAAGTTATCTTGCTCAAGAAATGCAATATTTTCTTCGTGCCTTTCTGTGGCAAGTTTTTTTACAGCTTCATCAAATTCAGGTATCATTTTCCTTAACTCATGAAAGTCATCAGCACTTAAAACTAATAGTTCTGTTTTTTCAAGAGCTTTTACATCTGATGGTCTTTTTGTATTATTCAATAAGGCCATTTCGCCAACAATTGAACCTTTTTCAAGTTCTATATCTCTATGATCGGGACTGTCTACAGATAACTTTCCGTAGTGAACTATGAACATAGCTTGTGCTGTGTCACCTCGGGAAAAAACTTTATCACCATCATTATATAATCTAGGCTTTAACCTTACTAAAATCGCCTCTATGTCTTCAGGGCTAACTGAAGCGAACATTGGAATATTACAGATATCCTCAAGAGTTTCGCGAAAAAACTTTTCCTTTTTTATTGCAGATTTGGAAATAATATATGCTGTTTTTCTAAGATAACCTCCACCTTGACCAATAAGTTGATCCAAAAGAACAAAAAGAAGTCCTCCAACAATACATCCGCCTATTAAAACAAAAAAACTATGCTTACTTTCACTAATTTCCTGAGGTGTTTCTGCAACTACTAGATGTTCTACAGTAGGTGCTACTAATTCGATTGCTAGAGCTGATAATAATGCTCCTGCTCCAAATGCTGCTAAGATTCCTATAATGTAGGAGGGAATTTTAAGGGTTAAGCCTACCAGTGAACCTAGAGTTAGTGAAAATGCTGCGATGCCCCCTGAAAAAAAGGCCCAATAAACCAAAGTAGTCATATACCCTCCGTAAAATAAAAAACTAATTTTACACCATATCAAGTTTTTTTTAAATAATTTTTTTAAATAGACTTGTTAAATTGGTAGGCCCGGAGGGACTTGAACCCCCGACAACACCGTTATGAGCGGTGCGTTCTAACCAACTGAACTACGGGCCTAATTGAAATATTTAATGGGTTGTTAAATATAATAATCTTTAAATTATTATCTTACAAAACCTTTTTTATAGAATTTGAATAGTTATCAGTTATCAAGAAAACTTCTTAATTTTCTGGAGCGGCTAGGATGTTTTAATTTTCTAAGACCCTTTGCTTCAATTTGTCTTATTCTTTCTCGTGTCACTGAAAATTGTTGCCCAACTTCCTCTAAAGTATGGTCTGTATTCATTCCTATACCAAATCTCATTCTTAACACTCTCTCCTCACGAGGTGTTAACGTTGATAATACACCCGTTGTTGCCTCACGAAGATTATTTTGAATGGCAGCATCTAATGGTAGTTTAATTGCTTTATCTTCAATAAAGTCACCCAGATGACTATCATCTTCATCACCAACAGGAGTTTCCAAACTTATTGGTTCCTTTGCGATTTTTAAAACTTTTCTTACTTTTTCAATAGGCATACCCAACCTAGATGCCAATTCCTCAGGTTGTGGCTCAACACCATTTTCATTGAGTATTTGTCTTGAAACCCTAACTAGCTTACTTATTGTTTCTATCATGTGGACAGGAATTCTTATTGTTCTAGCTTGATCAGCAATGGACCTAGTGATTGCCTGTCTGATCCACCACGTAGCATAAGTTGAAAATTTATAGCCTCTTTTATATTCAAATTTATCAACAGCTTTCATTAATCCTATATTGCCTTCTTGAATCAAATCTAAAAATTGAAGGCCACGATTTGTATATTTTTTAGCTATGGATATTACGAGTCTTAAGTTAGCTTCAATCATTTCCTTTTTTGCTTTTCCAGACTCAACAACACCTTCATTTATTACTTTGTAAATTTCTGCAATTTCTTCAGTGGTCATTAAAGAATTATTCACGATATCCTTCAACTCAGATACAGAGTTAATAGTTTCGTCGTTTTCTGCAAAAGCTTTCCACTTTTTATCAGTTTTCTTTTTTAAGTTTTTAAGCCAATTTCTGTTTATTCCATTTTTATTAAATTCGCTCTTAAATTCCTCATTATTAATTTTAAGTTTTTTAGAAATACTAGAAAGTCTATTTATCAAAGTAATAGTTTTAAAATTGAAACTTTTATGTTTTTCTACAACATCATCTATCCTCGATTGATTTATAAATAGACCACAAATTAAATCAGAAATATTTTGCTCGTTATTTCTAATTTTACTCATAGTTTTAAGATCAACTTTCTTATTCAAAGTTTTTGACTCAATGTAATCAGACCTAATTTTTTGATATTTCTTGTAGTTTTTTGAAAAATTCTTCAAGTTTTCAATAATAGTAGGTCTAAGACTTTCCTCTTTCTCTAAAATTGATAAATCAGAGACATCATTGGTATCTTCACTTTCTTCCTCAGAATCAAATTCGGTTTCTTCGTCATTATTTTTTTCTGAATCTTCTTTGTTTTCACCTTCAAATATAGTTTCATCTTCTATTTCAAGTGAATCAAAATCATCTTGCAAACCATTTATTGATCTAAAAGTTGCATCTAAGTCTATAAAGTCTCTAAGTTGTCTTTCTTCTTTATTATATTCTTCAAAAAAATTAAAAATTGAGCTCATGGAAATAAAACTTCTAGAAAAAGCATCCTCTATTTTTTTTTTCCCACTTTCTATTCTTTTTGCAATTTCTATCTCTCCAGAACGCGACAACAATTCCACATTCCCCATTTCTTTAAGATACATTCTAACTGGATCATCAGCTCTTCCTGTATCACTATCCTTATCTGCAGTTGATTTGAGTGCTACTCTATTATCTTCTTCATCTGATGAACTGTCATCAGCATCATTTTCATAAATCTGTATGTTTAAATTTTCAATCTTAGAATAAAATTCATCCTTGTCCTCAAATTGACCTTCTTCTAATATGTTTTCACATTCGTCTCTTTTTAAAAAACCTTGTCTTTTTCCTTTAGCAATAAGTTTTTTTAAAAGTTCGCCGGTTTTATAAATAAGTGGTTCTTCTGAATTAATTTTTTTATTTTTATTTTCGGGCATAATTTTTAAAGCTTTTATTACATATCTAAATGAACAGCTAATGAATAATATTCAAGATTTTTTTTTAATTACACTAATTTCTTCTATTAACAAATTATACTGATTAATCATTTTAGAAGTTTCATTTTTGTCAGTTGAATAAGTAATCATTTTTTTTAATTTTTCTTTTTCTTTTATTAAGTCAGGTAATTTTAGATTATTTAATATTTGAACAAAAAGTTGGACCTTTTCAGATTTTTTTAGGACCTTTAAATGAGTTTGATACAAATTATTTAATTTTTCTATAATTGATGAATATTTATTTTTTAATCTATTTATCGGGAGGTCTTTAGATTCATTTTCAGAACTAATAGTTGTTATAATATCCTTTTTTATTGCCTCCAAACTATTATTATCTAATTTAATCTTAGCTATATCTTCAATCATTGATAAAAAAATTTCCATTTCAAAAAAAGCATAAACAATTAATAGCTTTTCATTGATTTGACCTTCTGCTTTTTGAAAATAAGTTTTCACCCCTTTGTTCTTCAAAGAGTTTTTTTCCCATAAAAATTGTTTTTTTTTATTCATTAAAAACTTGTAATATTCAGTTGATACAGATCTATTCTTAATTTTATTCGAATAAGACTTAATTGTTTCATCAATTTTAGCAATAAATTCAGGGCTAAAATCATTAAAAGACTCAATTATAATTTTCCACAAAAAATCAGCTAAGCTTATCGCACTAGCTTTGAGAAAATTAAACTGCTGAAAATTATTTTTATTAAAAAAACTGTCGGGATCGTACTCAGAGGGCAAAATAATAAACTTGAATGATTTTCCTGGTGACAGAAATTCAAGAGTTTTAAGTGCAATTTTTTTTGTTGACTCTTGACCAGCTGTGTCACCATCAAAACAAATGAAGGGAACGTCAACTAGATTCCAAAGTTTATTCATCTGGTTTGATGATAAAGATGTCCCCATTGATGATAATGCGCATTTGAAATTATTTTTATACATGGAAATCACATCCATATAGCCTTCTACTAAAATAAGTTCTTTATTTTTTTTTATAACTTCATAATTTTGAGTAAGTCCGAATAAAATCTCACTTTTTTTAAAGATTGAACTTTCCTGAGAGTTTATGTATTTAATTTTTGATGCACCAAGTGACCTTGCCCCGAAGGCAACAATTTTATTTGCATAATTAAAAATAGGGAATGTTATTCTTCCTTTAAATCTTCCAAAAAAATTATTGTCTTCTTTTTTTATAAACAAATCTGTTTTTTTTAAATCCTCTAAAGAAATTCCATAATCACTGAAATAATTAATTATCTTTTCTTCGTTTGGACAAAACCCTATGTGGAACTTATCTATTGACTCTAAATCTATTTTTCTTGATTTTAGGTAATTTATTGCAGAATTATTAGTTTTAAGGTTTTTAACGAACAAATCATTAGCCAAACTTAAGATTCTAAAAAGTTTATTCTGTTGATTAAGTCTTTCTGAATCTTCATAAACAAAATCAATTCCCAGGTAATTGGATAAGTATTTAATTGTTTCTGGAAAAGAAAAATTTTTAAATTCCTGTATAAAAGTTATTACATTTCCTCCAGCTTTACACCCAAAACAATGATATAACCCTTTACTATCATTAACGTTGAAAGAGGGCGTTTTCTCATCATGAAAAGGACATTTTCCTACAAAGGAATTGCCTCTTGGTGTTAATGTGACATATTTTGAGATTAGTTGAGATAATTTTGAGCGAGTGTTAAATTGTATTAATAGTTCTTCTATTGATATTCTTTTTCTTTTCATTTAAGATTTTTTTTAGCCAGATTAGCAACCTCTTTCATATCGACTTGACCTGGATATTCACTTTTTAAAAAGCTTATTAATTTGCCTAAGTCTTTTATAGATAAGCAATCTAAATCGGATATTGTTTTAATGATAATTTTTTCAAGTTCATCAGATGTAATTTGCTTAGGTAAAAACGAGTTTATAATCTCAATTTCTTTTTCTTCTCTTTTCTTAAGATCAATTCTCCCAGCTTTTGAATAGATATCTACACTTTCTTTTCTTTGCTTGACCATATTTTGAAGAAGTAAAAGGATCTGCTGATCTGAAATAGTATCTCCCTTTTTTTTTGTTCTGTTTTCAATATCACTGTCTTTAATGGCAGCTAAAATAAGACGTAATGTTGCGGTTGCAATATCATCCCTTTTTTTGAGATTATCGTTTAGACTTTTTTTAATATTTTCTCTCAGAGAAGTCATTATTGATATCCATATCTAATAAACCCAAAAAAATCAATAAAACTATTAAATTTCATTTTCAACTTTGGAAAAAATTTATTCTGTGTATATTATTTCTCAAATGTTAAAAGGCTCTATTAATGAGAATGATGATTGTATTCTTGTATTGAATAATGGTCATCATTTTTTGGGGAAGGGTTTCGGTTATCACGGAAACTTCTTTGGTGAAATTTGTTTTAATACATCAATTACTGGTTATCAGGAAATTCTCACTGATCCCTCTTATTTTAAACAAATTATAACCTTTACTTTTCCTCATATTGGAATAGTAGGAACTAATAAAGTAGATATTGAAAGTTCTAAAATATATGCGTCAGCTTGTATAATAAATAATGAGCTGACCCCATCTTCAAATTTTAGATCAGAAAAAAATTTTGAGAATTGGCTTAAAAAAAATAAAAAAGCATGTATTACCGGCATTGATACCAGATTACTTACAAAAATAATTAGAGATAAAGGAGCTTGTAATGCACTTATTCATTTCCCAAGAAAAAATTTAGAAAAAATTGATTATTTAAAAAATGAATTAACTAGTTTTCCTTCTATGAAAAACACTGACTTAGCCTCTGAAGTGTCAACAAAGTATATCTTCAAGTGGGATAATAATAAAAAGATACCTGTAAATTTTAAAGATATTAAAGGTAAGTTCATAGCCGTTTTAGACTATGGAATAAAAAATAATATTCTTAAAATTCTAAATCAAAGTAAATATCAAATTATTGTTTTTCCATATAATTACAAAATAGAAAAGATTTTAAATAAAAATACAGTTGGAGTTTTTTTGTCTAATGGACCAGGCGACCCAAAAGCTACATTTGAAAAAGTTAAAAATAATTTATGCCTGATTAAAAATACTGAAATACCTATTTTTGGAATATGTTTAGGACACCAAATCCTTTCACTTTTATTTGGTGGAGAAACTGAAAAAATGCACCATGGGCATAGAGGGGCGAATCATCCTATTAAAAATCATGCGAATGGAAAAGTTGAAATTACTGTTCAAAATCATGGTTTTGTTGTTTCAAAAAAAAAGCTACCAAAAAATATGAAAGTAACACATTCATCTCTTTTTGATGGTTCAATTGCAGGAATAAAAATTGTGAAAAAACCTTTTTTTTCAGTTCAATACCATCCAGAGTCTTCACCAGGTCCGCAAGATAGTAGATATTTATTTCAAAAATTTGAAAAATTAATAGAAAATTATGCCTAAAAGAAAAGATATTAAAAAAATTATGATTATTGGAGCTGGACCAATAGTTATTGGTCAGGCTTGCGAGTTTGATTATTCTGGTGCGCAAGCATGTAAGGCTTTAAAAGAAGAGGGATACAAAGTAATTCTAGTAAATTCAAATCCAGCAACAATTATGACAGATCCTAATCTCGCTGATAAAACATACATTGAACCGTTAAATTCATACTTCCTTGAACAAATAATTAAAAAAGAAAGACCTGATGCTTTACTTTCAACCATGGGAGGACAAACAGCTTTAAATCTGTCGATAGATTTACAAAGAAAAAAAATTCTTTCAAAATATAAAGTAGAACTTATTGGGGCTACTAAATCAGTCATCGAGAAAGCCGAGAATAGAGAGCTTTTCAAAAGATCTATGGATAAGATAGGACTTGATTCACCTAAAGGATATGTAGCAAATAATTTAAACAAAGCACTAAAAATACTCAATGCTCTAAAATTTCCCGTAATTATAAGACCATCTTTTACACTTGGTGGTTCAGGTGGAGGAACAGCAAAAAATAAAAATGAATTCATAAACATTGTAAAAAAAGGTATTAGCTTGTCACCTATAAGTGAGGTTCTGATAGAAGAATCTTTAGTTGGATGGAAAGAATATGAAATGGAAGTTATAAGAGATAAAAATGATAATTGTATCATTGTTTGTTCAATAGAAAACATTGACCCAATGGGTGTTCATACTGGTGACTCAATTACTGTTGCTCCATCTTTAACCCTTACTGACAAAGAGTTTCAAAAAATGCGTAATGATTCGATTAGTGTAATTAGAGAAATTGGTGTTGAGACAGGTGGAGCAAATGTACAGTTTGCTGTTAATCCAAAAAATGGAAGAATGGTTGTAATTGAGATGAACCCAAGGGTTTCAAGGTCATCAGCCTTAGCATCCAAGGCAACTGGTTTCCCGATTGCTAGAGTAGCGGCTAAATTAGCAATTGGATATTCTTTGGATGAATTAAAAAATGATATTACTAAAACTACACCTGCTTCATTTGAGCCAACAATTGACTACATTGTTACAAAAATACCAAGATTCACATTTGAAAAATTTAGTGAAACAGAGGAAAAACTAGGAACCGCTATGAAATCAATTGGTGAATGTATGGCTATAGGAAGAAATTTCAAAGAATCTTTCCAAAAAGCTTTAAGAAGCTTAGAGATAGGTTTAGAGGGTCTAAACTCAAATAAAAATTTAAAAGCTAAAAAGAAAGAAAAACTTAAAATTCTTCTTGAAAAAAATCTTCCTAACAAATTTTTAATTATTGCTGAAGCTCTAAGAAAAGGTATTGACATTGACACAGTTATAAAAAAATCAAAATACGACTATTGGTTTATTAGGGAAATAGATGAAATTGTAAAGCTTGAAAATATTTTAAAAAAAAAATTTAATCTTAATCTTTATAAAAAATGTAAGGCTGCTGGTTTTTCAGATAATAGAATTTTAGATCTATCAAAAATATCTCCAAAAAAATTAAAAGATCTAAAGAAAAGTTATAACCTTCATGCAAAATTTAAAAATATCGACACATGCTCTGCAGAATTCAAGTCATTTACTCCATATATGTATTCTTCATGGGCATCAAATAATTACAGCCCTAGTTTTGAAAAAGAGACTGATATTACAAATAAAAAGAAAGTTATTATTATCGGCGGAGGGCCCAACAGAATTGGTCAAGGTATTGAATTTGATTATTGTTGTGTTCACTCTTCATATGCTATCAGGGAAATGGGATTTGAATCAATTATGATAAACTGTAACCCCGAAACTGTTTCTACCGACTATGATACTTCAGATAGACTATATTTTGAACCATTAGATATCGAATCAGTTTTGTCTATCTGCAAATCTGAAAGTTTAAAAGGTCATTTATTAGGAGTAATTGTTCAGCTTGGTGGACAAACTCCTCTTAAACTTGCAGAAAAGATTTTTGAAAACAAAATTAAGATTTTAGGAACAAGTTTTAAATCCATTGATTTGTGTGAAGACAGAGACAGTTTTAACAAATTAATAAAAAAACTTGAAATAAATCAACCTAAAAGTGACATTGTTTTTAATTTAAAACAGGCAAAAAAGTCTTTAAAAAGAATTCAGTTTCCAATTGTTATCAGACCTTCATATGTGTTAGGAGGTCAAGCTATGAGAATAGTTAATAATGAACTAGAGCTAGAAAAATATTTTCATTCTAATTTTATTGAAAACAATAAGGCAATCTTAATTGATGAATTTTTATTGGGTGCAAAAGAAATTGATGTTGATGCACTGTCGGATGGAAATGATGTTTTTATTGCAGGGATTTTGGAACATATTGAAGAGGCTGGTGTTCATTCTGGGGACTCGGCATGCTCTCTACCCCCTCAAACTATTCCTAAAAAGATTATCTATGAAATAGAAAACATTACTAAATCAATTGTTAAAAAACTCAAAGTTGTTGGCTTTACAAATATTCAATATGCAATTAAAGACGAAAAAGTTTTTGTTTTAGAGGTAAACCCTCGAGCAAGCAGAACTGTGCCTTTTATAAGTAAATCAATTGGAGTTCCGTTAGCAAATATTGCTACAAAACTAATGCTTGGAAAAAAGCTTAAAGATTTTAAACTTTTTAATAAATATTTAAATTCTGTATTTGTAAAAGAATCAGTTTTTCCTTTTGATAGATTCCCAGGTGAAGATGTTATCCTTGGCCCAGAAATGAAATCAACAGGTGAAGTCATGGGAATTGATAAAAAATTTCCAGTAGCCTACATTAAATCTCAAATAGCCGCTGGAAATAATCTACCCTTTAAAGGATTAGTCTTCGTTTCTGTCAGAGATGAAGACAAAGAAAATATTTTTTTACTCTCCCAAGTATTAAAAAAGATTGATTTTAAAATTTGTGCAACGAGAGGTACGGCAAAGTTTCTATCAAGGTTTGGTGTTGAAACTGAAATTGTAAATAAAGTTAACGAGGGAACTCCTCACATTCTAGATTTAATTGAAAAAAAAAAGATTCAATTGATTATCAACACTACCTCAGGAAAGAAATCAATTGCTGACAGTTTTTCTATAAGAAGAAGTGCTATAATAAACAAAATTCCTTATTTTACAACAATTTCTGCTGCTAAAGTTGCAGTTACAGGGTTAAATATAATAAAAAAAAAAAAATTTTCAGTAAAACCAATTCAAGATGTTTATAAATAATAGAATTTAATTTTTTAAATATTATAATATAATTTATAATGACCGAAAAATTACCAATGACAGCCGATGGTCTTGCGAAGTTAAAATCTGAGCTTGAAAATCTCAAAAATTCTGAGAGACCTAATATAATTAAAGCAATTGCAGAGGCAAGAGAGCATGGTGACCTTTCAGAAAATGCAGAATATCACGCAGCTAGAGAAAAACAAAGTTTCATTGAAGGAAGAATTTCTGAACTTGAAAACAAAATAAGCAGAGCCGAAGTTATAGATATTTCTTCACTTGATAATTCAAAAATTACATTCGGGGCAACGGTGAAGATAACAGACCTTAGTAATGACGAAACTCACACATACACAATAGTTGGAGCAGATGAATCAGATATTGAAAAAAACTTAATATCAATCTCTGCACCCCTAGGTAGGGCCATGATCAATAAAACAATAAATGATGTAATTGAAGTTACAACTCCTGGTGGATTAAAAGAATATCAAATAAATTCAATAAAATATTCTCAAATATGAGCAAAATTGAAAATATTACAATTTTAGGTTCCGGTCCAGCAGGATACACAGCAGCAATTTATGCAGCAAGAGCTGGACTTTCTCCATTGATGGTTTCTGGTTTAGAACAAGGTGGACAACTTATGATAACAACCGACGTTGAAAACTACCCTGGCTTTGAAAAGCCTATTCAAGGACCATGGCTTATGGAACAAATGAAGAATCAAGCCAAATCATTTGGAACAAGAATTTTAGTAGATTTTGTAAAGGATGTGGATTTAGAAACCCTACCTTTTAAACTTAAAACAGAGAAAAAACTGATAAAATCTAATTCCATTGTTATTGCAACTGGTGCGAAGGCAAACTGGTTAAATATAAAAGGCGAACATGAGTTTATGGGATTTGGAGTTTCAGCATGTGCAACATGTGATGGTTTTTTTTTTAAAGGTAAAGATGTAGCTGTTGTAGGTGGTGGTAATACAGCCGTTGAGGAAGCTTTGTTTTTGTCTAATTTATGCAGAAAAGTTTATATTATTCACAGAAGAGATAGATTAAGGGCTGAAAAAATACTTCAAGAAAGGTTGTTTCAAAAAAAAAATGTTGATTTTATTTGGAATAGTAATGTTACAGAAATAACTGGAGACTTAGAAAAAAAAGAACTTCAGTCGATTATTATTAAAAATAAAAACAATGAAATTAATCAATTGTCAATTGATGGATTCTTTGTTGCAATTGGTCATAGTCCAGCAACTACTTTATTCAAAAATAAATTACAAATGGATAATGATGGTTATATTTTTACAGAACCAAATTCTACAAAAACAGATATCGAAGGAGTTTTTGCAGCTGGTGACGTTACTGACAGATTATACAGACAAGCTGTAACAGCTGCCGGAATGGGTTGTATGAGTGCAATTGAGGCAGAAAATTTCCTTAGCTTAAGAAAAATTATTTAGCTTTTTTATTCCCTCGACAATTTCACTATGAATAGGGCATTTAATATTATATTTTTTAGATAAAACTGCTATCGATCCAGATAACCAATCAAGCTCAAGCTTTTTATTATTATTAAAATCAACATGCATTGATGATGTCATATTAAATGGCATATTCTTTATTTTTTCTAACCAAAATTCTACTGGGTCACTTTTAAAAGAAACACCAAATTTTTTTGATAAATTGTACGTTTCAAACATTGCGTCTATGAATTTTTTTTTTAAAACTTTATCTTCAAAAATTTGACCAATTGATTTCAAAAAAAATGTTGTCATACCACTATAAGCAGATAAAAAAATAAATTTTTCCCAAATTTTTTCTTTAATATTTTTTTTAAAAATTATTTTAAGTCCAATTTTTTGAACATTGTCACAAAAACCTTCAAGTAACTCGTTTTTCTCAACATCATATCCTCCAACAAAAAAAGTAGCCAGCTTGCCAACATGTTTTATGGTTTGATTTTCATCTACAAAAACAGAAATTTGAGCAACCGCACCAATTGTACCTATATCTGGAAGTTTTTTTTTTAATTTTTCTTCAGCATAAATACCATTTTGAAAGGGAAGAATAATAGGTTTATTTTTAATTTTATTTTTAATTTCATCAAGTACAGAATCAAAGTCATACAACTTAACCGTATTAATAATGATATCAAAAGATTCTTTTTCAGGAATTTTCTCAGTGACTTTTATTCTTGGGTAATAAATTTTTCCTAATTCACTTTCGAGTTTTAAACCATCAGATTTTAAATAACTAAGCCTTTTTTTTCTGGCAACAAATGTTACATCATAATTATTGTTCACTAAATAAGATCCAATAAAACCACCTATTCCACCAACACCAATAACTAAAATTTTCATAAACTTAGAATAATTTTTTCAAAGATTCTTCTATTTGTAAGCATGCATTTTTTAACTTTTCTAACGAAGTAGCGTAAGAAAGTCTGAAATATGGGGACTTACCAAAAGCTACACCAGGCACTACAGCTACATTTGCATGATTCAATAAAAACTCAGAAAAATCTAAATCATTTGAAATTAATTTACCATCGTTATATTTTTTACCAATAAATCCATCACATGATACATAAAGATAAAATGCACCTTGCGGTATAAATGGTTCAAAACCATCTATTGAAGAAAAAAAATCTACCAAGAAGTTTTTTCTTTCCTCAAATTTCGCTAGCCAATCCTTTAAGAAAGTTTTTTCATTTTCTAGCGCAAACATAGCGGCCATTTGACTAATAGAGCATGGGTTTGTTGTACTCTGCGATTGTATTTTTGAAATTGATTTAATAAGCTCTTTATGCCCTGCTCCGTATCCTATTCTCCATCCAGTCATTGAAAAAACTTTAGAGACCCCATTTACAATAAAAGTTCTATCATGTAAGTCAGGAGAGATATTTAAAATATTAGTAAATTTTGTATTTTTATAGAGAATATGCTCGTAAATATCATCGGAAAGGATAAAAACATTTTTATACTTTCTTATAACATCTGCAAGTTTCCTGAGTTCTTCTTCTGAATAAACAGAACCTGTTGGATTTCCAGGGGAGTTTATAATAACCCACTTAGTTTTATTTGTAATATTTTTTTCTAAGTCCTCAGGTTTTACCTTAAAGCCATTTTCAAATTTTGTCTCTACAATTATAGGTTTCCCATTACATAAATTAACAATATCAGGATATGAAACCCAATAGGGAGAGGGAATTAATACTTCATCACCTTCATCTATTGATGACATAAAAAGGTTGTAAATAACGTGCTTTCCACCAACACCAACAGTTATATTTTCGTTTTTATAGTTTAAGTTATTTTCATACTTAAACTTCTTTACTATGGCGTCTTTTAACTGATCAGTGCCATCTACTTGAGTGTATTTTGTAAACCCGTTTTTAATAGCTTCAATTGCAAATAACTTTATATGATCAGGCGTATCAAAGTCTGGTTCTCCTGAACTAAGACTTATAACTTTTTTACCATCTCTGGTCATTTCTCTTGCCTTTTGAGAAATTTTTACTGTCAGAGAAGGATGAAACCTAGATAATCTATTCGATATGAAATTCATTAATTATGGAAAAAAATTTAAAACTTCAACATTTAGGATTATATATATTCTTAAATAAAAATATATTAGATTTTAAAATTAATTAAAATATGAAAAATTTTTCAATTGAATCAAGATTCTCAGCTTCTGGTGATCAACCCTCAGCGATTAATTCACTTTCTTCTAGACTTGAAAAAAATATCAAAAACCAAGTCTTATTAGGAGTCACTGGATCTGGTAAAACTTTTACCATGGCTAGTGTCATAGAGCGACTACAAAGACCTTCCTTAGTTTTTGCACCAAATAAAATTTTAGCAGCTCAACTTTACAGTGAAATGAAAAGCTTCTTTCCAAAAAATTGTGTTGAATATTTTGTGTCATATTACGATTATTATACCCCTGAGGCTTACGTTCCTAGAACAGATACATACATAGAAAAAGAATCATCAATAAATGAACAGATTGATCGAATGCGACATTCAGCAACCAGAGCGTTACTTGAAAGAAAAGACACGGTCGTTGTCGCAAGTGTTTCATGTATATATGGAATTGGTTCCGTTCAATCATATTCATCAATGGCCTTTAAAATTAATAAAGGCTCAGTGTATGAAATTGAAAAATTAAAAAGGAAGTTAGTTGAACTACAATACAAAAGAAATGATAATGTTCATGTAAGAGGAACATTTCGAAATAGAGGTGACTTTTTAGAAATATTTCCATCACACCTAGAAGATAAATCATGGAGAATTTCTTTTTTTGGGGATAAAGTTGAATCTATTGACGAATTTGATCCGTTTCTAGGTGTGATTTCAAAAAGTTTAGATGAAATAACTATTTTTGCAAATAGT
>MDTB01012447.1_pt1 | contig 19775 bp, 18 predicted proteins | sample 811161 | NCBI WGS metagenome assembly MDTB01 (sample SAMN05326650, study PRJNA326480) | marine metagenome | isolation source: seawater | place: Mediterranean Sea | collected 2009 | reverse complement strand
AAGTCTTTCTATTCGAAATATTTAGTGAATAAATTTAAAGAATTAAATAAAAGAACTAAAGTTTTAGATGGAGACGATATCAGAAATAATTATGATGCCCCACTTGGATTCTCTAAAGAAGATATAAGCAAAAACAATTTATTTATTGCAAATATCTGTAAAAAAGAATATCAGAAATATGATATTACAATAGTCTCTGTAATATCACCATATGAAGCTATTCGAAATACAATCAAGGATTTGTTTGGTGAAAATATATATTTTATATATGTAAAAGCAGATATAAAAAGTTTAAAATATCGCGATACAAAAAAACTATATCATAAAGCCGATAATAATGAGATTAGAGATCTAATAGGATATTCAAAAATCTCAAAATATGAAGAACCTCTTAATCCTGATATTATACTCAATACATCATCATTAAATAAACCAGAACAGAATTATAAAATATTAAATAACTTTATCAAAAAATATATATGTTAAAAAAAGAACTAGTCATTCTTTCAAATATCTTTGACAATCCTACATTAAAAGAGAATGTATATTTAACCTTTTCTAAGGCAAAGTATAAAAAATATCAAAACAATTATAATATTAAATACTTTTTTGATATAGATCCTAAAATCAATGAACATGAAGAGCTCAATCTTCTTGAAAGAAATTTATTTGAAGAATCAAAGGAAAACAAAAAAAGATGGTTTTCTTTGCCATTTAAATTTATATATAAGTATTTAATCACATATAATCAGTTTTATAATAGACTAGAGACATACATTAAAGACAACAATAATATTAAGTCAATAGAAAGTAGTAAAAATAATAGTTTTATATTTAAATCTGTAATAGTTAATTTGACTGAGAAATATGATATTGAATCTATTTTAAATTCAAAGAAGGTTGATAGTTTTAGTTATCGACATTCCGCTTATATGGCTAGTGATATTCCAAAATACAAAGATATTGATAAAAATAATATTTTTATTAAATTACATTCATTTTATCTAAGAATAAAAAATCATAAGACTTTTATATTTCCATCATCTATTGATAATGATTTCCCGAAGAGAGTTAACTTATTTAGAGTATCCTTATTTACTGTATATGCAAAGATTAAGAGATTATTAAATTTTACGAAAAATAGAAATTATCTAAGACATACTACTATTATAGATTTTTCTTTTGATGTTGATATTGTTTATTGCTTAAATGATAAAATATGGAGCAATTATAGGAATGATCAGATAAAACTAATTGAAACCATTCTTAATATATATTTCTATAATTATAAATATGAATATTTAGATGCTATTCAGGCTAAAATTGAATGTTATTTACAAAGCAGTAGGACTCAAAAGGTTATTCTCGATGAAACTATAGATTCATTTAGAAGACTGATGTGTTTGACCTGCAAAAATATTGGCATCAAAACGGAGTTCACGCCACATGGTATAATTGATGAAAAATTACAATTCCCGTTAACGGATAATATGGAATATAAAAAAAAATATATTCCTAATGTTTTGGCCTGGAATAATAGTTCATCAGAGTATTTTGTTAATCAAAATATAAACTCAAGAGCAATATCGTATCCAATAGTAATTTATCCACATAAAGTAGATCAAAAAAAAGATATATTAGTAATGCTGAGTTATGGCGATAGGATTAATTTAAATGCTTTTGAAGACTACATAATTGATTTATTGCCATTACAAATAGAAAAAAAATACACTATGGACTGGAAAATTCATCAAAATATTTTTGAAGAATCAAATTTATCAATGAAAATTCAAAAAGACTTCATTGAAAAAGAATATAATACTAAAATTAATTTTCTTAAGCATGACATAAAAGCTACTTCCATACTAAAAAATTATAAAACTATTATTTTTACTACATGGACAACCGGTATTTATGAGGCTGCATTACTAAATGTCCCTTTTGTAATTTATACAAAAGAGAATGAGATTATTAGAGGATTGGATAACATAAGATTACCAATTGCTGAAAATCTGAATCAACTTCATAAATTAATTGAACACAATAATAAAGATTACCTTTTTGAAATAAAAGATTCTTTGACCGCAAATATTAAACTTGATTCATATTTACAAATATAAAATGACACGTATTACAATTCAACCAACATTTAATTATTCATTAATTATTAAATCTTTATTTTCTAAGAAGGAAAATAAAAAAAATCTTTTTATGTCTGGAAGATTTGCATTTGAACATGCTGTACGAGAAATATTAAAAAACCATAAAGATATTGACAAGATATTAATTCCTACAGTTATATGTGAAGAAATAGTTACCATACTTCATGAAATTGGAATAAAAATAGAGTTTTATAATATTAATAGAACATTAAAAATTGAACTAAATGATATCGAAAATAAAATGCAAAATTCTTTTCCTATAATTCTTGTTGTTAATTATTTTGGATTTCCATCAGAATGGAAAGAATTATTATCATTGAAAAAGAAGAATAAATGTATTTTTATCGAAGATAATGCGCATACACTATATTCAAAACTTGATGATAAAGAATTAGGTTTATATGGAGATTTATCGTTTAATAGTCTCAGAAAAATTCTTCCATTATTAAGCGGATCTCAACTTTTTTCAAATACAGAAAATATCAAACTATTTAATAATGAGCAACATCGGTTTCCAACTTTTAGTGAATTTAAATATTCAATACGAAATTTTAAAAGTAAATCCAATAAACGCTTATTATCAGAAGAAAATAACTCAACTAAATATAAACCATCAATGCCAATAGATATTATTTCAAAAAGAATAATTAATAATTACAAATTTGATATAAAAAATATAAAAAATCAAAGAATTGAAAACTTTAAATTTTGGACTCAATATCTTAAGCATTCAAATTTAACATTTTTTAAAGATTTAGAAATTAATAATTCAATTTGCCCTTATGTATTTCCATGCTATGCTGAAACTGATGAGATCAAAGATTGGTGGATAAAATGGGGGAGAGATAGAAATATCACTATTATATCCTGGCCGAAATTTCATAATTCTACTAAACATTTTTTAAACGAAGAAATTATGAAAAGAATTATTTGTTTTCCAGTCAATCATCAGTTTGATTTAAGAGAAATAATTAGTTAATATCATTATAAAGATAATATTATGAAACATTATTTACTTAGCTTATCAAGAACTAATAAAAGATTAATTTTACTTTTATCTGATGTTTTAAGCATCACTTTTGCATTTTGGCTTTCATTAATGATTAGACAAGATAAATATTTTGTTTTTTCAGAAGGATATGAACTAACGAATGCATCGACAGAAAGTTTATATATAACTGCAATATTAGCAATAATAGCTATAGTACCGGTATTACTTATAATGCGGTTATATCGCTCTATTACACGATATATTAATATTGAAACTTATGTAAAAATTACTAAAGCATCCATTATAGGTTCTATTATATGGTATATAGCTGTATCTACACTTAAACTTCCAATCCCAAGATCTGTTATAATTATTACTTTTATTTTATCAACTTTGTTTTTATTCATAACTCGATATTCTGCAAGAACATTGCTAACACAACAAAGAATCTATAATATGCAAAAAGTTTTGATTTATGGAACTTCTTCCTCTTCAATTCAAATTGCTGAGATGTTAAAAAATGACGTAAAATTATTACCAGTTGGATTTATTAGTGATGATAATGCTAACACAAAAACAACAATTTCAGAATTGAAAGTTTATCCGTTAAATAAAATTAATAATATAATTTTAAAAAATAATATTAAAGAAATTTTGATAACAAACTCCTATCAAACAAAAAATCAAATTAAAAATATTATTAAAGACTTAAAACTGCATCAGAAACTTATTAGAAAACTTCCAAATATTGAAGAGCTAGCAAATGGTAAAATGAAAATCTCTCAAACAGAAAAAATTAACATTGATGATCTATTAGGAAGAGATGCTGTTGAGCCAGATCCGTATTTGCTCAAGGCATGTATCGAAAATAAATCTGTTCTTATTACAGGCTGTGGAGGTTCTATTGGTTCTGAATTAGCAAGGCAAATTATTCAGCTTAGCCCAAAAAAACTAATTTTATTAGAACAATCTGAATATTTTCTATATGAAATTGATCGTGAATTGAATGATATGAAGAAAAAGAATAAATATGATATAACTTTAAAATCATACCTAGGCTCTGTAACAGATTCTGATTTCATAGAATCACTTTTCAATAAAGAAGTTATTGATACAGTTTATCATGCTGCAGCCAATAAACATGTCCCGCTGGTTGAGCATAATCCATTAGCAGCCATAAAGACCAATATACTTGGAACTTTCATAGTTGCCAATCAATCTTGTAAAAGTAATATTGATAACTTTGTCTTAATATCTAGCGACAAGGCTGTTAGACCTACCAATATAATGGGTGCAACAAAGAGATTTGCTGAATTATCATTACAATCTTTACAAGATATAGTTAATGATATGCCTGCATCCAAATCTTCCACGAAATTTTGTATGGTGAGATTTGGCAATGTACTTGATACTTCTGGAAGTGTAGTTCCATTATTTAAAAAACAAATAAAATCAGGTGGACCTGTAACAGTAACTGATAAGAGGGTTATACGTTATTTCATGACAATAAGCGAAGCAACTGAGTTAGTGATTCAAGCCGGATCGCTCAGTAAAGGAGGTGATGTGTTTTTATTAGAGATGGGTGAACCAATAGGAATACTAGACTTGGCAAAAGAAATGATTGAATTAAGTGGTAAAGAAATTAAAGACGAAAATAATTTATCTGGAGATATAGAAATAAAATTTACTGGCTTAAGAGATGGCGAGAAACTTTATGAAGAATTATTGATAGGTGATAATGTAAGCAAAACTATTCATGATCATATAATGTCTGCTAATGAAGAGAAATTAACTCATGAAAAAATATTATACTTCATCGATAAATTCAATAAATTAAATGCAAAATCATCTTTGCAAGATATTCAAGAAATTCTCTATGATGCAGTTAGCGGTTATAAACCATTCAAGACTAACAATGTTGTCAGTATAAAAAAATAATTTTCACAGTGCCAAACATTTTAATTTTAGCTGGAGGATATGGCACAAGACTAAACGGTATAGTTGATGACTTACCAAAACCTTTAGCACCCATTAATAATAAGCCTTTTTTGCAATTTCAAATTTCAGAAATCAGAAAATATTTTAGTAAAGACAAGATTCATCTACTAACACATCACTTGTCAGATAAAATAGAAGATTATTATTCAAATGATAATAATATTAATATTATCAAAGAAAATAATGCATTAGGTACAGGTGGTGCAATTAAAAATGCTATAAGAGTTCTCAATTTACATTCAAATGATGATTTGCTTATATTTAATGGCGATACATACATGATGCCTGAACTTGATACTTTTATTAATCGATCTATCTATGATGTGAACATCATAAGTATGTTTCAAGAAGAATGTGAAAGGTCAAGCACACTAGTAGTTGAGAATAATGTTATAAAAAACTTTTCTAAACAAGGAATAAGAAAACGGAATTCATTGATAAGTGTTGGTTGTTATTATATAAGAAATAGTAGCTTTATAACTAAGAATAATAACAAATACTTTATGATTGAAGATGAATTTATAAAATATGGTAAATTAAATAACATTGGAACATATTTATATGATGGTATATTTATTGATATCGGCATTCCAGAGGACTACCAAAAAATGAAAGAGTACATAAATAATAATGAAAACAAATAAATATTTAGTAAATAAAAATGAAAAGCTTGAATCAGTCCTAGAACAGATTGATAGAAATAAAATCGGAGCAGTATTTGTTGAAGATAAAGGTATAGTCATAGGTGTTGCAACAGATGGAGATATTAGAAGAGTACTTTTAAAAGAAAAAAACTTAAATTTCAAAATAAATAAATTTATTAATAAAGATTTTGTTTTTTTATATGAAGAAAATGCAACAAAAGAAAATATATTAAAACTTCTTGATACTAGGATAAGGATAATACCAATTCTTAATAAAAAGAAAAAACTCATTACAGTTGTCTCAAAAAAAAATATCATTTGGAATGAAAAAGAGAAAGTAATATCTAAAGCAAAATCACCTGTAAGAATAAGCTTCGCCGGTGGCGGTACTGATTTGACTACATATTTTTATAAAGAAAAAGGTGTTGTATTAAATACTACAATAAATAAATTTACACATGCAATATTAGAAAAAAGAAATGATAAAAAAATATCCATATTATCAAATGATTTAAATATAAAATTAGAATTTAATCAGTTAAGCGATATAAAATTAAATGGTGAGCTCGACCTCATAAAATCAGTTATAGAAATTTTAAAACCTGATTTTGGGTTTGACTTAATAACTTATAGTGATGTTCCGCCTGGCTCTGGACTTGGTGGCTCGGCAGTTCTTTTAAGCGCCATTATTGGTGCATTTAATAATTTCAAAGAAAATAAGTTTAATGACTATGAAATTGCTGAATTGGCGTTCCATGCTGAACGTGTTGTCATGAATCTGTCAGGTGGTTGGCAAGATCAGTATGCAACTGTATTTGGTGGCTTTAATTATATCGAGTTTAAAGATAATGAAAATATTGTTAACCCATTAAGGATTAGCAATGATATTAAAAATGAATTAGAGGATTCTTTGATACTATGTTATACAGGTGTCAATCATGATTCTGGAAAAATCCATAATGATCAGAAAAATAAAATGAATAATCTTAAACAAAAAAAATATGCTGAAATTTCAAAAGATATAGCTCATGAAATGAAATCGAAGCTCCTAAAAGGCCAAATAGATAATTTTGGACAATTACTAGGAAAAGCTTGGGAGATTAAGAAGAAATTCTCATCAAAAATTTCTAATAAATTCCTTGATAGTATTTATGATTATGGCCTTAAACATGGTGCTTTGGGTGGTAAGTTGCTGGGTGCTGGATCAGGCGGTTACTTTCTCTTCTATGTACCCACGTATAGTAAGATTAAATTAATGAATGCTTTAGCTAAAAAAGGGCTACAAATTGAAACTATAACTTTTGATAATAACGGTTTGAGGAGATGGATTACAAAGAAAAAAGCATGATAATTGATAAATATATTATAGGTGATAATCAGAAAAGATTTGTAATTGCGGAAATAGGTATGAATCATAATGGTGTGTATGATAATGCTATCAAACTAATTGATATTGCCATTGAAGCTGGTGCTGACTGCGTTAAATTTCAGATAAGATGTTTAGATGAATTATACTCACAAGATGCTTTGAAAGTATCAAAAGGTGATTTATCTACACAATATACTCTAGGTTTATTAAAGAAATTTGAATTAACATTTGATGAATATAGGAAAATATCTCTTTATTGCAAAGATAGAAATATACTTTTCTTATGTACACCTTGGGATATTAAAAGCGTGGATCTATTGGAAAAACTCGATGTACCTGCTTATAAGATTGCATCCGCTGATATGACTAATTATGCTTTGATAGATTATCTTTGTGAAAAAAATAAACCTTTAATACTTTCTACGGGTATGTCAAAACAAGAAGAAATCGATGATGTTGTAAGATATATAAATAATAAAAAAAATAAAATAAATTTTGCATTATTACATTGTAATTCAACATATCCAGCGCCATTTAAAGATATAAATCTAAGTTATATAAAAAAGTTAATGAAGTATAATGTGCCAATTGGCTATTCAGGACATGAGAGGGGAACTGCTGTAACACTTGCTGCTGTTGCTCTGGGTGCAGTTATCATAGAAAGACATATCACATTAAATAGAGATATGGAAGGTCCAGATCATTCTGCAAGTCTTGAAAAAAAAGATTTCAAATATTTAATCAAAGGTATCCGTCATATTGAAAAAGCCATGGGGAGTGACAAAGATAGAGTTATTACCCAAGGTGAATTAATTAATAGGGAAAATTTATCAAAAAGTATATATGCAAATGTCCATATTGATAAAAATGAAATATTTAAAAAAAATATGTTTATATTTAGAAGTCCCGGACAAGGACTTCAACCAAATAAATTGAGAAACATACTTGGAAAAAAAGCAATTAAGTGTATCAAAAAAGGGGATCCTATCTTTAAATCGGATTATGAGAGTGTTATCAAAGCTAAAAAAAATTATAAATTCAAAAGAAAATGGGCAATTCCAGTAAGATACCATGATATTAATAATCTATTAAATGTTACTAATCCAGATTTGATTGAATTTCATATGAGTTTTAATGATTTGGATGAATCTCCAGGAGATTTCTTAGCAGATAAATATGATTGTGGTTTTTTAGTTCATGCGCCAGAGTTGTTTGAAAATGATCATTTGCTTGATTTGTGTACACCTAATAATGATTATAGAAACAAATCGATTACACATATGCAAAAACTAATTGATGTAACAAAAAGTTTGAAAAAATATTTCCCTACTACATCAAAGCCAAAAATAATAGTAAATTGTGGAGGATTTTCTAAGGATAATTTTATACCTGATGAACTCAAAGTTAAATATTATCAAAATCTGATAAACTCATTTGATATCCTTGATGCAAATGATGTTGAAATCCTGCCTCAAACAATGGCTCCATACCCTTGGCATTTTGGTGGACAGAGATATCAAAACTTATTTATGAATGTTTCTGAAATTATTGATTTTCACAAGAAAACAGGTGTTAGATTTTGTCATGATATATCTCATTCTTTTCTAGCATGTAATAAATATAACTGGAATCATGTTAACTATACAGAATCGATCGCTCCATTCACTGCTCATTATCACATATCAGACGGCAGTGGTGTAGATGGGGAAGGCTTGCAAATAGGCGAGGGTGATATTAATTTTAATGAATTATTGCCTATTATTAATAAGTATTCACAGGATATTTCTTTTATACCTGAGGTATGGCAAGGACATACTAATAATGGTGAGGGTTTTTGGATAAGCTTGGAGAAATTGGAAGGTAAACTTTAACATGAATATAATATGTATTATTCCTGCCAGAGGTGATAGCAAAGCAATTATTGGAAAAAATATTATAGACTTCTGCGGAAAACCATTGATAGCATGGACGATTCAGCAGGCGTTGGGTAGCCATTATATAAAAGATGTATATGTATCATCTGATAATAGTGAAATATTAACCATCTCTGAACAATATGGGTCAAAATTAATTGAAAGACCTAAGGATATTGCTCGAGATGAATCTACAAGTGAGGAGGCGCTAATTCATGCGATATCACAAATCGAAAAAAATACTGATGAGACTATTGATTTAGTTGTATTTCTTCAAGGAACGTCACCCTTGAGAGATTCAAATGATATAGACTCAGCTATAGATACTTTTATTAAAGATGATTTAGATTCACTGTTTTCTGTTTGTGACTTAAAAGATTTAATGGTTTGGAGAAATATTGATAATGTATTACAAAGTGTTAATTATGACTATAAAAAAAGACAAAGACGTCAAGACATACAGCAACAATATGGTGAAAATGGCTCAATTTATATATTTAAACCAGAAATTATCAGAAAGCACTTGAATAGAATCGGTGGTAATATAGGAATATATCTGATGGACTCCTGGAAGATTCACGAAATAGATAATAAAGAAGATATAGGTATATGCGAATATTTTATGAATATAAAAAATTTAGTTAAAATTAATGAATCATAAACATAGGGTAAATTATGGCTAATAAAAGAAAGATATATATGAATGGTGAGTTTGTTGATGAGTCAGAAGCAAAAATTTCAATTTTCGACTCTGCTTTGATGTTTGGTGACATGGTCTTTGAAATGACACGTTCTTTTAATAAAGAACATTTTAAATTAAAAGAGCATATAGATAGATTATTTACAGGACTGAAAATTTTACGATATGAATTATCTATAAGCAAAGAAGAACTGTATGATATTTGTATAGAGACAGCTAGATTAAATGAACCAGCATTTAAAAAAGATGATGAACATAGACTCATGATTGATATCTCGCGAGGTGTTCTGGGAATATATGAAGGCATTAAAGATATACATATCGGGCCTAATATTATTGTGGCTGACTTTCCTTTAAGATGGACAGTTAAAGGAATGTCGAAATTATATAAAAATGGAATTAATAATGTTGTAACATCGCAACGTGTGATTCCATCACATCTGATGGATCCTAAAATAAAAAATAGAAGTAGGCTGTTTTATTTAATGGCTAATATAGAGGCATCTCTTTTTAAAGGGGATAATAATTGGGCTCTTATGTTAGATCCAGATGGATTTATAGCCGAAGGAAGCGGGGATAACTTTTTTATTATTAAAGATGGAGAATTAATTTCTCCAGAAGGTAGAAACATGTTAAGAGGGATAACGCGTCAATATATCATGGAAGAATTGGCTCCACAAATTGATTTACCAGTAAAAGAAAAGAATATTGAGTTATTTGATGCTTATGAAGCAGACGAGGCGTTTATATGCGCAACACCATTTTGTATGATTCCAGTAACATCTATAAATAGTGTTTCAATAGGAAATGGGAAGCCTGGGAAGTATTACAAATCATTGATAAAACAATGGTCATTAAATATGGGAGTAGACATAATTGAGCAAATAAAAAATTGGGATAATGATGTCAAAAAAAATATTAATAAGAATAAGATATCCCCATATAAATTTAAATGAAAGATTATACAAGAGTCATTAAAAAATTAACAGATGATAATTTTGTCATTATAAGAAATTTCTTTACACAAAATACGCTAAAGGAAATTAAACATGAAATAAAAAAAATTGAAAAAATGAATCTTAATAAAAGAGATAAACACTATGTTTATGATAATAAGAATCAAAAAGTTTTAAGTAGCATTCATAATATTCATTTATACTCTGAGTATTACAAGAATCTTATCAATGAATGTGAATTAAAAAATATCATATTAAAACGATATGGCTCGAGAAGTAAAAGAATTTTTAATGCTTCTTTATTTGCGAAGCCTAAAGCATATGGTTTAAAGACAAAGATTCATCAAGATAATGCTTTTTTTAATCTCAAAAAAGGAGAAGCTTTAACCTGCTGGGTTGCAATAGATGCTTCTAATAAAAAAAATGGTAGTCTTTTCTATTACAAAGGCTCATCTGCATTAGGATTACAAAAACATATACCTGAAGGTAATCTAGGGGCATCTATGACAATAGATCAAACCACAAGTTTTTTAAAAAAAATAAAAAAATATAAAAAAATATTTATTGATGTCAAACCCGGCGACTGTGTAATACACGATGCATTAGTAATTCATGGGAGCGAAAATAATACCTCATCCACCAATAGAAGGGCGATTAATTTTTCAATATCTAGTCTTGATAAAGTTGATAAAATTAAATTAAAAAAATATAAAGATAAACTTAACAGATTTCTTAATAAGAATAAATAATGGACTATACTAGCTATTTTAATAATAAAAATGTTTTTATAACTGGTCATACTGGTTTTAAAGGTTCATGGCTGTCTAAATGGTTATCTCTGCTTGGCGCTAATATCTATGGTGTTTCTCTTGATGTACCCACCAATCCATCACATTATGAGTTATTAAATATTAATTTCAAATCAGATGAACGATATGACATTTCATCGTTCGACTCTGTTTATCAATCACTTAAATCAGTCAAACCTGATTATCTTTTTCATCTAGCTGCCCAACCATTAGTATTAAAATCCTACTCCGATCCATATAAAACGTATATGTCTAATGCTGTGGGGACGTTAAATATTCTTGAATCTTTAAAAATACTAAATCATAAATGTAATGCGGTAATTATTACAAGTGATAAATGCTATGAGAACATTGAAAAAAAAGTCAATTATTCAGAAAATGATCGTCTCGGTGGAATAGATCCATATAGTACATCCAAAGCTTCGGCCGAACTTATATTTAAAGGATATTGCAATGCATTTTTTAATACAAAAGCTTCTAATATTAGAGTTTCTTCAGCACGCGCAGGGAATGTAATAGGAGGGGGTGATTGGGCTATAGATAGAATAGTTCCTGACTGTATGAAATCATGGGCTAAAAAGGAAAATGTCATACTTAGAAATCCATATGCAACAAGACCATGGCAGCATGTATTAGAACCAATTAATGGATACCTAAGATTGGCCGTAAAATTGTCTGAAAACCCAAAAATTAATGGTGAATCTTTTAATTTTGGACCAAAAGAATCAAACTCCTATACAGTTGAAAACCTCGTATCTCAACTTTCTACATTTTTTGATGGTTCTAAATGGTCGATTCAATCTACTAGCAATGATTTACATGAAGCTAATCTTTTAAGTTTAGATTGTAATAAATCCTATAGATTATTGAAATTCAATACAAAATTGGACTTTAATTTAACATCTGAATGGACAAGTAAATGGTATGAATCGTATTACAAGAATCCTACAGCAAAACATTCGCAGTATACAGAACAACAAATAATGGAGTTTTCAGATCTATAAATATGATTGAAGGGCTTATTTTGACTAAATTAAAAACTTTTCCTTCTGAAAAAGGGTCTGTATACCAATCTCTTAGTGTTGACGACGAAGGTTATGTTGGTTTTGGGGAGTCATATTTTTCATTTATTGAATATAAAGCCATAAAAGCTTGGAAATTTCATAAAAATATGACAATCAATCTTACAGTTCCCATAGGAGCAATTAGATTTAACTTTATTGATCTAAGAGAAGGCTCTGCAACATACAAGGATAGATTTGAAATTACATTATCTAAAGAAAATTATCAAAGAATTACTGTGCCACCAATGATCCTATTTGGTTTCAAAGGATTAGAAAAGGGTTCAAATATTATCTCAAATATCGCAGACATAATTCATGATGATGAGGAATGTGTGAATATTGATATCGATAAATATGAGTTTAAATAATTTATGAAAGTAATAATTCTTGCAGGTGGTTATGGTACAAGACTTGGAGAGGTAACAGATTTAATACCGAAACCAATGGTTAAAATTGGAGACAAACCAATTATAGTTCATATTATGGAGTTATATGCACGATATGGGCACACGGATTTTTATATCGCTTTAGGTTATAAAGCAAACGTTATCAAAAATTATTTCAATAACATAAATCTACCATGGAATATTAATATGATTGACACAGGTCTAGATACATTGACTGGCGGTAGATGTAAAATTGTAAGCAAAAGTATTGGTAATGAAACTACTTTTTTAACATATGGTGATGGTCTCTCGGATGTCAATATAGATGATTTACTGAAATTCCATAAAAAAAATCAAAAACTAATTACCGTGACAGCTGTACATCCAAGTGCAAGATTTGGTGAATTAAACTTAGATGGTAACAAAGTTTTATCCTTTAAAGAAAAACCTCAACTTCAAAAAGGTTGGATTAATGGGGGATTCTTTGTTGTAGAACCAGGTTTTTTTGATTATATCAACAACACAGAAGTTATGCTTGAAAGAGAACCAATTGAAAAGGCTACAATAGATTCAGAATTATATGCATTCAAACATGAAGGTTTTTGGCAATGTATGGATACACGCAGAGATCATGAACTTTTAGAGAAACTTTGGAAGAGCAATAAGGCACCTTGGAAAAAGCCATAAATAATAAAAATAAATCTATTGCCTTAGTGTCAAATAATTACTGGACATTATATAAATTTAGATATGATGTAATACAAATGTTTTTAAAGAAAGGGTATCAGGTAATATTAATTGCTGGCAAAGATTTATATCATCAGAAGTTTAATGATACACAGATAAAAAAAATCTATCTACCTATAGATGAAAGAGGTTTAAATCCAATATCTGAAATTAAGACTTTAATAAAACTATATCAATATTATAAAAAAATAAAACCTGATCTGACAATACATTTTACTATTAAACCAAATATATATGGATCAATGGTATGTAAGTTTTTAAATATTAATTCTATCTCTTTTATTACAGGGATAGGTCGCATATTTCTTAAAAATAAATCAATTTTAAAAAATATTATTATTAAACTATATCGATTTGCATTAAGTAATAACAAAGAAGTATGGTTTACAAACAAAATGGATAGAGAGCTCTTCATTAAAAATAAAATAATTCATAAAAGTTTTATTTCTAAAATTGTTCCGGGGGCAGGGATTTGTTTTAACAATTATAAAAAATCCTTAAGACAAGATAAAGAAATCAAGTTTCTTATGATATCTAGAGTTTTAAAATATAAAGGCGTAATTGAATTTTTGAAAGTTGCGGAGACATATAAAAATAATGAAAATATTAAATTTATGTTGTTAGGTGCTTTAAATGATGATGATCCAGAAGGTATTGATAGAGAATTCCTTAATAAATATATTCAAAATGGTTCTATGAGCTATCTTGATTATCAGGAGGATATAATGCCATTATTAGGTAATGCATCATGTCTAATACATCCATCATATAGAGAAGGGATGTCAACAGTGCTCTTAGAGGCAGCTTCTATAAAAATACCCATTATAACTACTTCTGCTCCTGGATGCATAGATATCATACCAGATAACAGCTATGGTCTTTTATGTAAACCAAAATCTGTTAATTCATTAAGAGTAGCAGTAGATAGATTTCTTGAGTTAAAGGATGAAGACAAGGACAAAATGACTAATAAAACATATAATCATGTTAAGAAAAACTTTTCAAGAGATGTTGTTTTAAAGAAATACGAAGAATTAGATGTTTATATTAATTAATTATTTATTTTCGTTTTTATGTACTGCAATGGTTACATTTGTATTAATCAAAAAACCTCTATCTGTTTCAATACCTAATGATAGAGGCTTACATGATATAAAAATGCCGTCATCTGGAGGCATAGCCATTTTTATTGGATTACTAGTTTTTATAGAACAATTTCCTAATAATATTATGCAAGCTCTTTTATTTGCCACCCTAATGGGGTTTCTTGATGATAAATACTCCCTGTCTAAAATAATTAGGTTTTCATCACAACTGATGATAGCTCTACTTATTATCTCGTCAAATTTCGAATTGACGTTTATAAATATATTTTGGGTAATATTTATTATTTACTTCATAAATATATATAATTTTATGGATGGAATAGATTCATTAGCATCATTACAATCTATATTTTTTATTTCTTCAATTGCTTTAATATTTGGATTTTTCCCAGAGGTGATTATACCAATAATTGCTTTTTTATTTTTTAATATTACTCCTGCTAAAATTTTTCTGGGTAATTCTGGTAGTTACCTATTAGGAACATTATTAGCTTCATATTTATTTAATATGGGTTTTGATTTTCAATATTTAAATGAAATTATGATGTATGCAGTTTTATTGACAGTTTTTCTTGTAGACTCTACTTATACTTTAATTCGAAGATTTATTTATATATTTGTAGAAAAAAAATATTCTCTTTTACAATCTATAACATATATAACCGAACCTCATCGCACTCATAATTATCAAATCTTAACTATGAAGTATAAAAATCATAGTATTGTTAATGTGATGCTAATGATTTATAACATCTTTTGGTGTTTACCAATCGCTTATTTAATATTTATCGAAAATCAGAGCCTACTGGTATCATTGCTATTATTGTTGACAAGTTATATACCATATATAATATGGTGTTATAAAAATCAAGCGGGGCTACCAAAGTAACGATGAATGTTCTTATTACCGGTGGCAGTGGATTAATTGCAGGTCGTCTTGCTTTATATATTAAAAATATGTGCAACGTAACCTTGGCAAGCAGAAAAAAAATCAGCCCTATCGAGAAGGTGAAAATAATCACTGCTAATAAGCTAGATTCTAAAGACCTGCTTTCTCAAGATATTATCATACATACCGCAAGCCCGAATGATAAACAGTGCGATGATAAAAAAATTAGAGAGAAATACTTGAATGATACAAAAATACTAATAGAAAATGCTATAGAGTGTAATGTAAAAAAATTTATCTTCACATCATCTACTAGAGTATATGGCAGTCGTCCAAATAAAAATATTACTGAACAATCTAGCTTGTCAATAGATGATAATTATTCTTTAGTTAAAAAAGAAATTGAAGATTATTTAGAAGAAATTTCATCGTCAGATTTATCTTCATGCTCGCTTCGAATATCAAATGGATATGGATATCCTGTTTTAAGAGAATCACAATGCTGGAGTTTAGTGGTGATGTATGCGTGCAAACAGGCATTTATTGATAACAAAATTGTGCTCAGATCTAATGGAGAGGAATACAAGGATTTTATACCTATTTCCTCAGTTATTGAGACCATTAACAATTTTATCAATGTTGATTTTAATCATAGATATCAGATGTATAATGTTACTTCCGGTAATACTGAAAAGGTTAAAAATATACTTAATAATCTTATAGATAGGATATATATCTTATACAAAAAACAGGTACAACTTGTCCTGTCTAATGGACAAGAGAAATACCCTGCATACCAAATACGAAATAATTTAAATGCCGTGAATTGCTCCCCATCAATCAATCATAATCAAGAAATTGATATGTTGATAAAATACTGCCAAAAAAACTATCAATAACTATAATAAGCAAAAATGAAGATTTCAATTATATTACCAACATATAATCGTGCAGAGTTATTTCTCTCAAGAGCAATCAATTCTGTTGTTAATCAGACATATGAAAACTGGGAATTAATTATTATTGATAATAATTCTATAGATAACACTAAACAATTAGTTTCTTCATATCAGGATAATAAAATTAAGCTAATTAAAATTGAAAATCATGGCAATATTGCGAAATCACGTAATTTAGGTATCAAACATGCAAAAGGTGATTTTCTAGCTTTCTTAGATTCTGATGATTACTGGGAACATAATAAACTTGAAGAATGTGTAAATATATTAACTAATAATTTAGAGTACGATGGTGTTTGTCATGCTGAATTTTGGGTATATCCATCAAATGATAAAATAGTTAAACAGTATGGGCCTAGAGAGTACTTTAATTATGAAAAACTACTAACAAGAGGAAATTCAGTATCATTATCTGCAATAATCATCAACAAAAGAAATATACTAGAGGTAGATTCTTTCTCGGAAAATACTAATGCAATAACGGCTGAAGACTATGATTTATGGATCAAATTAACAAAGCAAAATATAAATTTAGCGTTCATAGACAAACCATTGGGATATTATCAGATTCATGATTCTTCGGAGAGTTCCAATATATTGCGAAACACTACAGCTATTGCATCTGTAATTGATACTCATTTAAGTAATAATAAGCGCCTTTTAAAAATTGCTCTTGCTAATTGCTGGAAAAATGCGGGCAAACAGTTTTATCTAAATTATTCAAATTATGAATCATTTAGAGCTTATTTGAAATCTATTAAATACAACTATATGAATATAAGCATCTATATATTAATTTTATCTACATTGGTACCTGCTTCATTATATAAATTCATAAAAAATAAATATAAATGAAAAAGATATTAAATATAGTAGTACTCTTGATTTTAAAATTTTTAAGCCTTTTTATCAGAAAAGAGAACATGGTTATTATTGGAACATATAGTAGATATAGATATGGTGGTAATACAAAATATTTATATGAATATTTATCTATGAATACAGATTTACAAGTTTATTGGTTAACAGAATCAATGGAGATAATAGATTATTTGAAAAGTAAAGGATTAAAATATTTAACAAATAAAAAACTATTTAAGAAACTAATAGTTACTCTAAAATGCAAAGTGATAATTGATTCAGGTACGGGCTATTATAATCCATTTAATTATTTTTCCTCTAATCCCAATATATTAAAGATTAGTACAATGCATGGTAGTGGCCCAAAACTTACTATAGAAAGAAAAGAAAATATAGAAGAGACTCTTAATCTAATAAAAAAAATAAATACTTTTAATTGCGTAAGTTTTTGTACAGAATATTCAAGAGTCACAATAGGAATTAATCAATTATTATTGTCACGAGATAAAACTAGATTATTTGGATTGCCAAAACACGATCTATTGCATGATCATGAATATATTAACTCAACATATAAAAAGCGTAAATGGGTCAAAGCAATTACAAATGAAAAAAATAATATTAATAAATCTAAAGTAATATACTATACACCAACATATAGAACAACTTATAAAACTCTACCTATTAGAAGCTTGCCGGGTTTTTCTGTGGAAGAATTTGATGCTTTCCTTGAAAAAGAAGATATATATTTTATATATAGTTTCCATAGTATGAATAGTTCTATTGAACAATTTGAAAATACCAAACGTATAAAATTTGTTTCTGATGCTGAGTATCCGTTATTTGATAATTTTGAATTGATGATTGAATCGGATATGATGATAGGGGATTATAGTACTCTAGCGACCGATTTTTCATTGATGAGTAAACCGCAATTATTTATTATGCCGGATTATAAAGAGGTGTATGAATCTAAAGGATTTGCTGAAGATTTAAAACCCATGCTTCCAGGTGAGGAAATTACAACCTTTAATGATTTAAAAGAAGCCATTATAAAATATATTATGAATCAGCCTCTTTTTCTTGACAAATTTAAAAATAATATAGATCTCTTACAATCAAAATATGCTGATATTAAGAAGTATGATTCAAGAGAAATGTTTAAAAATTATATTCTAACTAAGCTAAAATAATGGATATCCATTCAATATTTATTTCATCATTAAATAATATTTATAATTTAAATTCTGAATACTTATATATTATGTTAGTTTCTTTACAAGTATCTATTACTGCAATCATCGTATCTTTTTTTATCTCGATACCAATTGCATCAATACTATCTATTAAAAGGTTTTTTGGTAAACCTTTTATAATTATCTTAGTAAATACATTAATGGCATTACCTCCTGTTGCCGTAGGTTTGATTTTGTACATTATTCTATCTAATCAAGGAATTCTAGGATCATACAATCTATTATACTCAGTTAATGCTATGATAATTGCACAGACAATTCTCGTAACTCCTATTTTAATTGCATTATCAAAAGAAACTTTGGATAAATATTATACAGAATATAATGACCTTCTAACATCAATGCATTTATCAATATCAAGAAGATTAATGACTTTAGTTTGGGAGGCTAGATACTCACTAATAATTAATTTCTTAGTTGGGTTTGGTAGAGCACTATCAGAAGTTGGTGCTATCATTATTGTTGGTGGAAATATTGCACATCTTACACGTACAATGACTACTGGTATTGTACTTGAGACATCACGCGGAAACTTGGCAATGGCTCTTAGCCTTGGCATCACATTAATTCTTATAGCTTTGATAATTAATATATTGCTTTATATGATAAAAATATCTGGTGATGAAAAATATGTGTAAAATTATATCTATTCATAACGTTTCTAAAAATATAAATGGTAAGGATGTATTAAATAATATTGATTTAGAGATATATAAAAAAGGGATATCCGTTATAACAGGGCATAATGGTGCCGGTAAATCAACATTATTGAAGATTATCGCTGGAATATCACATCCGGATAGTGGCAAAATTACTTATCCAGAAAAAAATTATCTCTCAAATTCTAGTTTTATTTTTCAAAAACCAATATTCTTAAATAGGACTGTTAAGGACAATCTCCTTTTCGCTTTAAACAGTCAAGAAGAACAGCTAGAAAAGAAAGAGCTGCTCACTAATGAACTTTT
>MDTB01020083.1_pt1 | contig 19776 bp, 21 predicted proteins | sample 811161 | NCBI WGS metagenome assembly MDTB01 (sample SAMN05326650, study PRJNA326480) | marine metagenome | isolation source: seawater | place: Mediterranean Sea | collected 2009 | reverse complement strand
CCAGAAATACAAAACATGTTAGGGAGGCTATTGAACTTCTGAGAACTAAAAAAGTAGATTTCGATTTTGATGGTGAGATGCAACCAGATGTAGCTTTAAATCCAAAATACAAAGAAACATATCCGTTTTCTAAAATAGTTGGTAATGCTAATATTTTAATAATGCCTGCTCTTCATAGTGCAGCTATATCAACTAAGTTAATGAGAACTATTGGTGGAGCCAAAACAATTGGTCCACTTTTAATTGGATTGGGATTGCCGATTGAAATTGCTCCTCTGAGATCATCTCCAAATGATATATTGAATCTAGCTTCTGTTGCAGCTTACTCATCCGAAGTAATAGACTATAAAAGTAAAAAGAATTAATTTTTATTCCTACTTAGATCCTCAACCAAAATAATGCTCGGAATAACTTCTTTAACTCCATAAATTTGTTTTGCCTCCTCAATAACATTTCTCTTTTCTTCTTGTTTCATTGCAATTCCAAAAATATAGATTTTTCCATTTATCGTATCAATATTGTAATTAGTTGCTTTAATATCTTTCTTAAAAATCATAGCAGTTCTTAATTGGGTTGTGATTAAAGCATCTTTTGTGGAATTTTTAAAATTAGTTTCTCCTTTAATCGTAATAGCAGTTTTAACTGATCTTACACCTTTTGTTTCCCATGCCATTTTTATAATTTTTAATTTTTCTTCTGGTTCATCAACTTTACCAGTTAAAAAGATATTTCCATCTAAAACTTTTATGCTCAAATAAACTAAATATTTCTTTTCTGTTAATGCTAGTCTTGCAGATAAATTTTTTTGCATAATAGAGTCATCGATTTGCATTCCGACTGTACGAGGGTCGTAAGCTATGCTTACCCCGGAACCAAAAATACCAACTGATGAGCTGCCTACGCAAGAATTTAAAAAAAATAAAACTATTATTAATAAAATTTTTTTCATTTTTTCTTAATTTTTAAGCATAATTGATAAACTTCTTTTTTAGGCAAATCATTTTTCTCTGATATCAGTTTTACAACATCTTTTAAAGTATATATCTTCAAATATCTTGCTATCTCTTTACTCAGTTTGTCTTTGTCTAAAATAATTTCATTCGGATCCTTTTTTTTATTTTTTTTTGATAATACAATCGTTATTTCACCCTTAACACTTTTTTCCAGACCTTCAAAAGTTTCTAAATTCAATCGATAAAAGGTTTCGTGTATTTTGGTCATTTCTCTTGCAATAAAAATATTTCTTTCTATAAAAAATTTTTTGAAGTATTTAATGTAAAAATTTATTTTTATTGCTGGAATAAAAAAAACTATATTAAAATTGTAATCCTTTAATTCATTACAAACTTTTTGTAGCTCCTTATCTTTTTTTGGAAGAAAACCGTAAAAAAAATATTTATCATCGAATCCAGAAACACTCATCGCTGTGGTGATTGCCGAAACTCCAGGAATTGGAAATACACTAATATTTTTTTTAATACATTCCCTGATCAAAATAAGACCAGGATCTGATAATATTGGAGTACCTGCGTCAGAAATTATTGAAACTCTTTTTCCTTCTTTTATAAAGTTTATAACTGAATCTAGGATCTTCTTCTCATTGAATCTATGATTTGAAACTAATTTTTTTTTTATAGCATAGTGATTTAGTAGTTTAATTGACCTTCTAGTATCTTCACAAAGAATTTGATCCGAATTTTTTAATACATTTAAAGCTCTTAATGTAATATCTTCTAAATTACCTATTGGTGTTGAAACAATGTATAAACCTGGTAGAAAATCACTCATAAAAAATGAAAAAAATTTTAAAGATAATTTTATATTATTTATTAATTTCTTTTAATACTTATGTTTTCTCTGTTGAAAACAAAAATGAAAATCTTCTTAAAATAGGAGTTTTAGCTCCACTTTCTGGAGAATTTAAGGATTTGGGTGAAACAATTTTATACTCAGTTAATCTAGCTTTGCATGATATTGGTGATAGTTCAATTAGAATTTATCCGAAAGATTCTGGCTCAAATAAAGAAAAAATAATAAAATCATGTGAGGAATTTCAAAACGAGGGAATTAAAATTATAATAGGTCCAATAGACTCAAAATTTTTTAAGGAACTCAATAACTTTAACGACTTAATTTTTCTATCTCTGTCTAATATTGATTCCCAAATAAAAAATAATGTTATTATGATGGGAATAAATCTAGAGTCCCAATTAATATCAATAAAAAAATTTATAGAAAAAAATAAGAAAAAAAAGACAGTAATTTTATATCCTGATAATGAGCATGCAAAACATGTTGAACAAAATTTATCTCGTATAGGAATAAAAAGTAAAAGACTTTTTAAATATAGTGAAGATCCCAAAAAACTTACATCTCAAATAGAAAAATTGACAAATTACAAACAAAGAAAAAGAAATTTAGAATCTAGGATTAAAAAATTGGAAAAATCTGATCTAAATTCAGATCTAAAAGAATTAAATTTATTAAAACAGAAACATACTTTGGGAAAAGTAAACTTTGATTCGGTTATTATAATTGATTTTGGTGATGGGTTAAAAAGTATTTTAACGTCTCTTGCTTATACAGATGTACTGGAAAAAGATGTTTTGATAATTGCGGCAAACCAATGGTTTGACGATACAATACTTGGTGAAAGTTCAATTAAAAATTTTTATTTTCCATCTGTTGACTTAAAAAATTTAGAGAAATTTAAAAAAAAATTTTATGAGCTATATAATTATAAACCAAATGAAATAACCATACTTTCGTATGACTCCGTTGGTCTAATTTATTACATCTGGAAAAACAATATCAAGGTTAATTCAACTAGAGACTTTAATATTAAAAATGTTATTAAAGGTAAAATAGGTAATTTTACTATATCCGAAAATAAAGTTATTCAAAAACTTAATATGTATGAATTAAGCAATAATACTTTTATTAAAAATAACCTTTGATTTTTTTTTCTATTTTTTTATATGCAATGGATCTATGATCGATAGATAATTTTTCATTATAATCCATTTCTGCAAATGTTTTTGAGTAACGTTCTGGTATAAATATTGGGTCGTAGCCAAATCCATTCTTGCCTTTTTTAAAGGTTATATTTCCTTTAATTTCACCCAGTTCAGAAATTTTTTTTCCACTTGGCCACTGTATTGTTAAACCGCAAACAAATTTAGCGCTTGTATCTTTAAATTTTTTATCAATATTTATTTTATCAATCATTTTTAATATCTCTGACATTGCTTTATCAAACCCTCCATATTTGTCTGCCCATCTAGAAGAAAAAATTCCTGGTTTTCCATCCAAACAATTTATTTCTAGCCCAGAGTCATCTGATATTGTTACCATATTGGACTTTTTGCAGAAAAAATTTGCTTTTAATTCCGCATTTTCTTTAAAAGTTTTCCCAGTTTCTTCTGGACTTCCAAGTTTGAGTTCTTGTGGAGAAATTTTTTTGATTTTTTCTGGTAATAGATCTGCGATCTCTTTAAATTTACCCTTGTTATTACTTCCAATCAGAATTTTAGTAATTTTATTCATGTACCTCTAGAAATAACGTTTTTTATTACTATATATGAAATATGAGTAATTTAAACGATCAAGATAAGACAGAAAAAAAGTCGAAGATTGAAAAAAAAGAGGATAAAAAACAAGAGAGTATTGAAGATAAACTTAAAAATACAGAGGATAAACTCCTTAGATCTCTTGCAGAATTAGAAAATCAGCGAAATAGATTTGAAAAAGAAATTAAAGAGGCAATAGATTTTGGGGGATTTAATTTTGCTAGAGAAAATTTGTCAATACTAGATAATTTACAAAGGGCCCATGCTTCTATTAAAAACGATCCAATTTTAAAAGAAAATAAAGATTTAGATAAATTTTTGAAAAATATTGAAATTATTGAAAAAGACTTGCTGTCAATTTTTAACAAAAATAAGATTGTAAAGATAGATACTCTTAATAAAAAATTTGATCCTAATTTTCATCAAGCAATGGCAGAAATAGAAAATGATAAGGTGGATCCAGGAACAATTGTGCATGAAGTACAGTCGGGATATATGTTTGGGGATAGGCTCCTAAGACCGTCTATGGTTTCAGTATCAAAAAAAAGTGCTAATAAAGACAATAAAAACAAGGATAAAAATGAAAAAAATCTATAAATTCAACCTTGCAGAATTCAAAATAAACCCCATATACCAAATACAATGAGTAGAGTGATAGGCATAGATTTAGGAACAACAAATTCTTGCGTAGCTATAATGGATGGCAAGCAAGCAAAAGTTATTGAGAATGCAGAAGGTCAAAGGACCACGCCTTCGGTAGTTGCTTTTCTTGAAAAAGATGAAAAGTTGGTGGGACAGCCCGCAAAAAGACAGGCGGTAACAAATCCTTCAAATACAATTTTTGCAGCCAAAAGATTGATTGGTAGAACATTTGATGATGAGTCAGTAAAAAAAGATGTTGAGAAGGTACCTTTCAGTATAGTCAAGTCAGAAAAAAATGATGCATGGATAGAAGCAAAAGGAAAAAAATATTCACCTTCGCAAATATCAGCTTTCATTCTTCAAAAGATGAAAGAAACAGCCGAAAAACATTTGGGACAACCAGTGACTAAAGCTGTTATAACAGTGCCCGCATATTTTAATGATGCTCAAAGACAAGCAACTAAGGATGCTGGAAAAATAGCTGGATTAGAAGTTTTGAGAATTATCAATGAGCCAACTGCTGCTTCATTGGCATATGGATTAGATAAAAAAGGCGGAAAAAAAATTGCAGTCTATGATTTAGGTGGTGGAACATTTGACGTTTCAATTTTAGAAATTGGCGATGGTGTTTTTGAGGTAAAATCTACAAATGGAGATACTTTTTTAGGTGGTGAAGACTTTGACGATACCATTGTAGATTATTTAGTATCAGAATTTAAAAAAGATAGTGGAATTGATCTAAAATCAGATAAACTTGCATTACAAAGGTTAAAAGAAGCTGCGGAGAAAGCCAAAATTGAATTGTCTTCTGCAACACAAACTGAAATTAATTTACCATTTATTACAGCAGATAAAACGGGCCCAAAGCATATAAATCTAAAATTTACCAGGGCTAAACTTGAAGCTTTGGTAGAGAGTTTAATGGAAAGAACTCTTGAGCCATGTAAAACAGCATTGAAGGACTCTGGTTTTTCTGCAGCCGAGATTAACGAAGTTGTTCTTGTTGGTGGAATGACAAGAATGCCAAAAATTGTTGAAACGGTTAAGAATTTTTTTGGAAAAGATCCAAACAAAAGTGTTAATCCTGACGAAGTTGTTGCAATGGGAGCAGCGATTCAAGCGGGTGTATTACAGGGAGATGTAAAAGATGTATTGTTATTAGATGTTACTCCTTTATCTCTTGGTATTGAAACACTTGGGGGTGTTTCTACAAAACTAATTGATAAAAACACAACTATACCAACAAAAAAAAGCCAGGTTTTTTCTACCGCCGAAGACAATCAGCCTGCTGTATCAATAAGAGTGCTTCAGGGTGAAAGAGAAATGGCGTCAGATAATAAAATTTTAGGTAATTTTGAACTTGTTGGAATTGCGCCTGCGCCAAGAGGTGTTCCCCAAATTGAGGTGACTTTTGACATAGATGCTAACGGTATTGTTAATGTATCTGCTAAAGACAAAGGTACTGGTAAAGAGCAAAAAATACAAATTCAAGCATCTGGTGGATTGTCCGAAGAAGAAATCAAGAAAATGGTTAAAGATGCCGAAGCAAATAAGGAAACAGATAAGAAAAAAAGAGAGTCAGTAGACGCAAGAAATCAAGCCGATACTATAATTCATGCTACTGAGAAAAATCTTAAAGAACACGGATCTAAAATAAATGAAGCTGAAAAAAAAGCTATAGAAACAGCAATATCAGATCTTAGAAATGCTTTAAAGGGAACAGACACTGAAGAAGTTAAGAAAAAGACTCAAAGTTTAATTCAAGCATCAATGAAATTAGGAGAAGCAGTTTATAAAAGTCAGCAAAAACCTGATAGTAAGGCCCCTAACAATAAAGATGCTAAAGATAAAAAGGAAAAAGACAAAGACAACGTTGTTGATGCAGAAGTTGTAGACGCAAAAGAAGATAAAGAAAAAAGAGCCTAAGACTAATTAGTAGGAGCAAAACTTCTTATGTCAAAAAGAGATTATTACGAAGTCTTAGGAGTAAACAAATCAGCCCAAAAAGAAGAAATCAAAAAAGCTTATAGAAAATTAGCACTTAAATATCACCCAGATAAAAATAAGGGTGAAAAAGGTGCAGAGGAAAAATTTAAAGAAGCAAGCGAAGCTTATCACGTGCTATCCGACGATAAGAGAAAAGCTAGTTATGACCAATTTGGACATGCAGCCTTTCAAGGAGCAGGTAGTCAAGGAGGCTTTGGAAATTTTGATTTTTCTTCGTCTTTCTCCGATATTTTTGAAGATGTTTTTGGAGATTTAGGTGATTTTGGTTTTAATACTGGAAGATCGAGAAGAAGATCAAATAGAGGTAGTGACCTTAGATATGATGTCTCTATAGATTTAAACAATGCATTTACTGGTACTGAAAAAGAAATAAATTATACAACTTATAAAAAATGTAAAACTTGTTCTGGAAGTGGTGCAAAACCTGGTTCGAAACCCTCCGCGTGCAGTTATTGCGGAGGACAAGGAAAGGTAAGATCAAGCCAGGGATTTTTTACTATACAACAAACTTGTCCTCAGTGTAGTGGTGAGGGAGAAAAAATAACAAATCCATGCAATAACTGTAGCGGGATGGGAAAAACACAATCTAATGAGTCAGTTTCGGTTAAGATTCCAAAAGGAGTTGATGATGGGACTAGAATAAGACTGTCAGGAAAAGGTGAGGCTGGTAATAAAGGCGGTGGAAATGGAGATCTGTATTTGTTTATTTCAGTAGAACCTCATAGTATTTTTCAAAGGTCTGAAGAAAATCTTTATTATGAATTACCGATTTCTATTGCCGATGCAGCTTTAGGAACAACTGTTGAGGTGCCTTCAATTGATGGTGGAAAAACAAAAATCAAAATTCCATCTGGAACCCAAAGTGGAAAACAGTTAAGACTTAGAGGAAAAGGTATGCCAATTTTAAGAAGAAATATATTTGGAGATTTATACATTAGAATAATAACTGAAGTGCCAACATCATTGACTAAAAGACAAAAAGAACTGCTTTCAGAGTTTAAGACTTTGGAAGACACTAAATCAAATCCATTAATTAAAAGCTTTTTTGAAAAAGCTAAAAAGTTTTGGAAAAATTAAATGAAAAAAATTAATTTGGCTATTACTGGGTGTCTTGGAAGAATGGGCCAGCAGCTCATCAAATCTTCTAAAACTGTAAAAAATTTTAAAGTTGTTTCTGTTACAGAAAACAGAATGGTTAATAAAAAAATATCAGGTTTAAAACCCCAATTAAATTCAAAAAATGCGTTCAAAAATGCGAACGTAATTATTGATTTTACAGTTCCAAAAAGTACTCTAGAAGTGCTTAAAATTGCTTTAAAACTAAAAAAAAGGGTAGTGATTGGAACAACGGGTTTTTCAAAAAAAGAAGAGAAACTAATAAAAAAATATTCTAGAAAAATACCTATACTTAAAGCAGGAAACATGAGCCTTGGCGTAAATTTACTTGTTTATTTGACAGAAATTGCATCTAAATCACTTGGAAATAATTTTTTAAGCAAGATTTATGAAGTACATCATAAGCATAAAAAAGATCATCCTTCCGGGACAGCTTTAATGCTTGGAAAGGGTATAGCCGTAGGAAAAAAGAAAGATTTAAATAAAATTATTGGAAAAAAATATTTTAACAAAAAGTCTTTTCCCTACAGCAAAAAGACTAATTTTAATTCTCTTAGAAAAGGCAAAATTATTGGCGAACATGAAGTAAAATTTTCCAGTGGAAAAGAAATAGTAACTTTAAATCATGAAGCCTTTGATAGAGCTTTATACTCAGAAGGTGCATTAGCTGCAGCAAAATGGTTAATAAATAAAAAACCAGGTTTATACTCAATGAGAAATGTTTTGAATTTTAAATAAATTTAAAACAATGAGTCCAAATAAAAAAGCTAAAATAATATTAAAAATTCTTAATCGGATTTATCCCAAAACTCCCACACCATTAAAACATAAAAATATATTTACTTTATTAGTTTCTGTAGCTTTGTCCGCGCAAACTACAGATATCAATGTAAATAAAGCTACAAAGAATATTTATCCCAAATATTATAAACCAGAACATTTTGTAAAATTAGGAAGAAAAAAAATTGAAAAGCAAATAAAAAGTTTGGGTTTTTTTAGAAACAAAGCCAAAAGCGTATATTTGCTTTCAAAACAATTGTTGGAAAAGCATGGCGGAAAGGTGCCAAAAAATTTTAAGGATCTTGAAAATTTACAAGGGGTAGGTCATAAAACAGCAAGTGTGGTCATGTCTCAAGGATTTGGTCATCCTGCCTTTCCTGTAGACACCCATATTCATCGGTTAGCTCAAAGATGGGGTCTAACTAACGGTAAAAATGTTATACAAACCGAAAAGGATCTAAAAAGATTATTTCCTAAAAAATCTTGGAACAAACTTCACCTTCAAATAATTTATTATGGGAGAGAATATTGTAAGGCAAGAGAATGTTATGGTGTAACTTGTAAAATCTGTACTAGTTGTTATCCTAATCGAAAAAAACCAATTAAAACAAATAAAGCTTAATATGAAAATTTTAGGAATAGGAAATGCAATAGTGGATGTTATCTGTAAAGTTGATGATAATTTTTTGATCAAAAATAAACTTACAAAAAGCACGATGAAATTAGTTGATGAAATTGAATTTAAAAAATTGTTGTCTAATTTAAAGATTCAAGAAACGGTTTCTGGAGGATCTGTTGCAAATTCCATAGTTGGTCTAGCGCAATTAGGTAATGAAGTGGGTTTTATTGGAAAAATAAATGAAGATAACCTGGGCGTTAAATACGAAGAGGGGCTTAGAAAAGAAAAAGTAAAATACTTCTACTCTAAAAAAAAAGAGGAGCTTTCTACTGGAACTTGTTTGATTTTGATAACTCCTGATTCGGAAAGAACAATGTGTACTTTTCTAGGAATTGCAGGAAAAATTAATGCTGATGACGTTAATATTGATGCTGTTAAAAAAAGTAAAATAACTTTCTTAGAGGGGTATCTTTGGGATGAAGGTGGTCCTAAAAAAGCATTTGAAAAAGCTATTAAAAACTCGAATACAGTTGCGATGTCTCTGTCAGATCAATTCTGTGTTGATAGACATAAACCTTACTTTTTAGATTTGGTAAAAAATAAATTAGATATTATATTTGCGAATGAACAAGAAATTTTATCTTTAATTGACACTAAAAATTTTGATGATGCAATTTCTTTTGGAAAAAATCTTGGAAAGTTGATAATTATAACACGAGGCGAAAAAGGTAGCGTGGCAATAAATAAAAATGATGTTGTTAAATGTGGTATTCAAAAAAATTTAAAAATTGTAGATTTAACAGGAGCTGGTGATCTTTTTGCTGCAGGGTTTTTACATGGATATATAAATAATTTATCAATAAAGGAAAGTCTTGAAAAAGGTGACGAGATGTCCTCAAAAATTATTCAAAAAATTGGAGCTAGGCTCTCTTAAGTTTCTTCCTGTTATAACTTCCTTTACCTTTTTTGGGCTTTATAACTCTTTTGCGATATTTCTTTGAATATAATTCTTTTGCAAAAATATTTCTTTTTTTCAAAGTGAATAACCTTCTTTCGTATGTTTAATAAAATTTTCATCATTAAACTGATTTTTAATTTTTTGTCTTAATCTATAAATATGAGTTTCTATTGTATGTGTATCGGCACTTGATGAATATCCCCAAATATTTTTTAAAATATAATCCTTTGTTAATGGCTTAGAAGAATTATTTAATTCTTCAATAAAATGCATTTCTTTTTCTGTTATTTTTACAGAGTTGTGTTTTTGTTTTAAAAATCTTGCATTTTTATCTAAGGTATAATCCTTCACCTTTACTATGGAATTTTGATCAAATTTATATTTTTGTGACAAATCTATAACCGCACGATTAAATTCGACAATGCTTAGAGGTAATTTTATTGTAGTATCAAATTTATTTTTTAAATTACTTTTTTCATTTTGTCCCAATATTAAAATTAAAGGAATATTAATATTTTCAAAAGGGACCTTCTCAGCACAAGAAGAGTCTACTATTAAAACTTCATTCTCAAAATTGATTGATTTTGTTTCTTTTTGCAGGTTAATCTCATTTAAATCGAAACCTAAAAAAGGTTTTAATTCTCTGATTGAATTGATAAAATTTTCATTGCACGAAAAAGCAGCTTTTATTTTATAAATATTTTTATGCATATTTTTTTAAAAAATAAATTTTTATACTTTGGTCATTATAAGATAAAATGTGCTATAGGTAAAAGGGGGATTTCTAGAAATAAAAGAGAAGGAGATCATTGTACTCCTGTTGGAAAATTTAAATTCGAATCTTTATTATTTAGAAAAGACCGAATTAAAAATTTAATAGCCCGTATTCCAAAAAAAAAAATCAAAAAAAACATGGGTTGGTGTGATGATCCAAAATCAAAGAAATATAATAAATTAATTAAATTTCCATTTTCTGGAAAAGCAGAAAAGCTTTTTTTAAGCAAAAGATCTTATGATCTTTTGTTGGTTATAGATTATAATAGACGTACCATCGTCCCACACAAAGGAAGTGCAATTTTTTTACATTTAGCAGATAAAAAATTAAGTCCCACTGAAGGTTGCATAGCGATTAAGAAAAAAGATTTTCTTAAAATATTGCCTATGATAAATAAAAAAACTAAAATTATAATTAAATAGTTTTTTTATTTTCTTTCTCCAAAAATAGAACTTCCGATCCTTACGAAAGTACTTCCATATTTAATAGCATCGTTATAGTCATTAGACATGCCCATACTGAGCTCTCTAAGACCAAGCTTTGTATTGAGTTCAAATGCCTCCTTAAAAAAGGATTTAGGATCTAAATCAAATGGAGGAAAACACATGAGTCCAATTATATTTAAATGAATTTCATTTTTACAATACTTATAAAAAGACAGCACATCAGAAACTGGTAATCCTGATTTCTGTTTTTCTTGTGCAAAATTAACTTGTATAAAATATGATAAATTTTTTCCTATTTCGATTTCACTTTTTTTTAAAATATCTGCTAATTTTTTACTATCAAGTGAGTGAATATAATCAAAAATTGAAACTGCTTTTTTTGCTTTATTAGTTTGAAGTTTTCCAAGCATATGCAATTTTAAATTTCTATTTTCATTTTTTAAAGTTGCCCATTTTTTTTCCGCTTCCTGAACTTTATTTTCTCCAAAGTGAACATGCCCTCGATCAACCAATGGCTTGATATGTTCTATTGGAAAAGTTTTACTTACGGCAATTATTTTAGTTGATTCCTTTAGATCGGCTGTTTGTTTTGAAATAACAGCTTGAATTTTATCAAATCTTTCTAATACACTGCTCATAAAATGTTTATCAACAAAAATAAATACTACATTTATATTGAAAGTTTAAGATCAATTAATATAGATCTTATTAAAACAAAAAGTAAATTTAACCTAATTTATAGAAATAATCTAAAAAAAGAAAATACCAATAAGATTATTAAGTTTATAAAACTATGTAAAAAAAAATATATTAAGTTTTTTGTGTTAAATGATCTTTCTTTGGCTTTAAAAATTGGCGCTGACGGGGTTTACCTGCCCTCATACAATAAGGCGTTGCTTAAAAAAAAGGAATTAGTAGGAAAAAAAATAGAAGTTATAGGGTCGGCCCACAATTTTAAGGAAATAAATATAAAAAAGAAACAAGGATGTAAAGAGGTTGTTCTATCCAGACTTTTTGAAACAGATTATAAAGATAAAAAATCTTTTTTTGGAATAACAAGATTTAACCTATTAACAAAAAATTATAAAAATGATTTTATTGCTTTAGGAGGAATTAGATCAAACAACTTAATGAAAATCAAAATGCTCAATTGTGAAGGTATAGCATTATTATCAGAGGCAAAAAAAAAGCCGGCGATAATTCGCCGGCTTTTATAGAATAATTTTATATATTCTTAGAAACTAATTGACATAGCAAAGTTAGTCTCTTTCATCTTATTACCAGCATTGTAGTCATGATTATCGTATTCCTCGTTAGAAATAGATAGCGTCATTCCTGCAATAGTGTAAGAAGCTTGAATAGACTCAACGTCCATACTCACGTCGCTTGCTGCTGTTTCAAAATTTTTGTCTGACTCAACATCTTCGTAAGATACAGATAATGCATCATTTACGTTGAAAGCAATAGAGTACATTTTGTTTTGGTAATCTTCAGCTTCGTTAGTCGTGTTTAAGTCAAGACTAGTTGCTGCGTATGATTGACCATAACCTAAGCTTATTGCTCCAATGTCATATGTTAAATACCAAGCACCGCCTTCTTCAGACTGTCCTTTGGCAGAGTCATCTGGATCGTAGTAAGATGCACCAATGCCTAAACCTTCTACTGGTGAAGCGCTGAATGCATATTCAATTGCATCTTCGTTACCACCTGCATCAGCAACTCCTGCTGAGTTTGAAGAGTTAGCATCGTTCGTACCTGTGTAAGGTGCGTACTGTACTTGGATAACTGCATCATACGGTAAACCGCTTGGTGTAGTGTATCTAACAGAGTGCATTGTACCAGTGTCACCAGAGTCAGTGTAAGTTCCACCTTCCCCGTTGTCTACTGGAGTTCCATAAACTGATTGAGAACTGCTAAAGTTTTTAGCTATTCCACCATCAGAGATGTTCCATTTAACTGAACCTAAACCACCCATACCTATTGTCATTGACATATCGTCTTGCACTGTCGCGCCGTCGATATCGATATTAGTAGCCCATGTCCAACCATTATCAAGTTCGCCACCTGCTCCTAGTGTGAACTCATTAGCCATTCCCATACCTTTACCTGCATCATCATCAGTTGCGCTACCGTCTACAGACAAAATTGTGTATGTAGCTTTAGCAGAACCTGTAACAGATAATTCCCCAGCGTTTGCATTTGCAAATACAAATACTGAAGCAAGGATAGAATAAGCTATTTTTCTTATAGTGTTCATGTTTCTTCCTTTGTTATTGTTGTTATTTAAATTAAACATTTAACTTAACAGTGTATTTCTAATGGAAAACGCTAGTGTAAGCCTCAAAAAACCTAATAAAACTAGTTTTTCTTGTTTTTTGTTGCATTATTACAACATTAAAAAAAGTCAATTTTATCAACATTTTTAATCAAATTCTATTAAAAGTTGTTTTAAATGTAGTAAAAATCTTAAGCCAATTAACCTTAATCGATTAAAAGGCTATAAAAGGAATAAATGAATAACTTTTTTAGAATTTCAAAGCTCCCCATATTGTTAGTCTTAACTTTATTTTTTTTAACATCTTGTGGTGGATGGAACCCTGCTGACTCTAGAGACGTGCCAACCGGAGGAATAGACAGAGCTAAAAAGAATATAAAAGAAGGTAGGGGGATTAGCTTAAAGGGTTTAACTGGAAACCGAAGTACCACTTTTGAATTTGGAACTTCAAATCCTATGTGGAGAGCTACTTTCGATGTAATAGATTTTATGCCATTAATAACAGTCGACTATGCTGGAGGGATGATCATAACTGATTGGTACACTGACAAAAGAGCACCAAGTGAATCATTAAAATTCACAATTAGGTTTCTATCAAATGATATAAGAGCAGACAGTATTAAAATCATAATTCACCGAAGAGTTTGCCAACAAAAAACAGATTGTGTAATTAAAAAAATTTCCTCTAAACTTGAGCACGAAGTTAGAACAGCAATTCTTCAAAGAGCAGCTCTTTTAGATGAAGGAAAAATAGATAAAAAAGTAGAAGACAAGAAAAGAAAGAAAGGATTTTTTGGTTTTGGCAGGTCATCTAGTAGAGAGGAATTAGAAAATCAAGACAAACTAAATAAAAGACATTCGGGAACAAAGAAGAATTAAATTCTTAAAATTCAATGGAATCGGTAAATATTCAAAAAATAGATAAAAAGTGGCAAAATTTTTGGTCTAAAAAAAAAAGTACTTTAAAAAATAAAAAAAAGGGAAAAAAATTTTATTGCTTGGAAATGTTTCCGTATCCATCTGGTAAAATTCATATGGGACACGTAAGGAACTACGCAATTGGAGATGTGATTGCAAGATACAAGCATATGAACGGTTATGATGTTCTTCATCCCATGGGTTGGGATTCTTTTGGTATGCCAGCAGAAAATGCAGCAAGAGAAAATAAATTAAACCCGAAAGATTGGACTAAAAAAAATATTGCCACAATGAAAAGGCAACTTCAATCACTTGGTTTGTCAATAGATTGGGATTTAGAAATTTCAACCTGTGACGAAGAATATTATAAACATCAACAGGAATTATTTATTGATTTTTTTAATAAAGGCTTGGTAATCCGAAAAGAAACTTATGTTAATTGGGATCCCGTCGAGGAAACTGTTTTGGCTAACGAACAAGTAATTAATGGAAGAGGATGGAGGTCAAATTGTGTTGTGGAAAGAAAAAAATTATCACAATGGTTTTTTAATATTTCCAAATTTTCAAATGAATTACTGGAAGATTTAGAAACACTGAAGGAATGGCCTGAAAAGGTAAAACTTATGCAAAAAAATTGGATAGGTAAGTCTTTAGGGTGTGAAATAGATTTTCAAATTGATGGGAATAGAAAAGAAGTAAAAGTTTTTACTACTAGGCCAGATACTATATTTGGAGCCACTTTTTTGGCGGTTTCTGTAGATCATCCTCTGTGTAAAGACCTTGAAAAACAAAAGGAATTCATAGATTTTAAAAAAAAGTCTTCTGAGGTAGGTACTACTGAGGAGGCAATAGCAAATGCGGAAAAAATAGGCTTTAACTCCGGATTTAAAGCTAAACATCCTTTCATAAAGAATAAAACAATACCTGTCTTCGTGGCAAATTTTATTTTGATGGATTACGGAACAGGTGCAATCTTTGGATGTCCTGCTCATGACCAAAGAGACTTCGATTTTGCAACTAAATATAATCTTGAAATAATACCTGTGGTAAAATCCGAAGGAATTTTAGAAAATAACAAAATGAAAGAAGCCTATACAGGTGATGGTAAAATAATTAATTCAGAATTTTTAAATAATTTAAATGTTCAACAAGCAAAAGATAAAATAATAGGGGAAATTGAAAGAAAAAAAATTGGAAATAAAAAAATATCTTTTAGGTTAAAAGATTGGGGAATATCGAGACAAAGATACTGGGGATGTCCTATACCAATGATTTACCTAAAGAATGGAAAAGTTGTTCCAGTAGATAAGAGTGAACTTCCTGTAAAATTACCTAAAAATGTAGATTTAAATTCTAAAGGTAATCCGTTGGCGAATCATCCAAATTGGAAGAAAACTAAATATAAAAAAACTGGTGAGAGCGCCATTAGAGAAACGGATACTCTCGACACCTTTGTTGACTCTTCTTGGTATTTTATAAGATTTTGCTCTCCAAAATTAAAGGATAAACCTTTTGATAAAAAAGCTTTTAGTTATTGGATGCCCGTTGACCAATATATAGGGGGTGTAGAACATGCAATATTACACTTGTTGTATTCAAGATTTTTTATGAGGGCAATTAAACTAAATGATGAAAAAATTAAAATTAAAGAACCTTTTAAGGGGCTTTTTACTCAAGGAATGGTCTGTCACGAAACATATAAAAATGAAAAGGGCGACTGGCTAAGTCCAGAGGAGATTAAAAAAATGGATAAATCTAAAGTCACTATTGGACCAGCTGAGGCCATGTCAAAATCTAAAAAAAATGTTGTTGATCCTGAAAGTATGATTAAGATTTATGGAGCTGATGCCATAAGATGGTTTATGCTTTCGGACAGTCCACCAGACAGGGATATTCAATGGTCAAACGAAGGGGTTTCTAGTGCTCACAAATTCATTCAAAAATTATGGAATATTAATAAAAAAATTATGGAAAGAAAAGATTCAAATATTTCTAAAGATGAAGAAAAAAAATTCATTTCCAAATTTAATAAATATCTATTTAAAATATCGAATTTAATTGAAAAATTTCACCTGAATGTAGTAGTAGCAAATTTTTATGAAATAACACATCTTATCAATGATTCGATTACAAAAGATATAAGTACAAGATGCTTAAAACAAACACAGATTAAGCTTATGAGAATAATGATACCTTTTGTACCTCATATAGCATGCGAGTGCTTGCATGAATTAGAAGGAAAAAGCTTTTATTTAAAAAGTGATTGGCCTAAAGTAAACGAATCTCTTCTCGAAGAAAGTAATGTTACAATTATTGTGCAAATAAATGGGAAAAAAAGGGGCTTATTATCAACAAAAAAAGACATTGATGAAAAAGAAGTTGTTGCTAAAGCAAAAAATATTGAAAATATTAGAAAAAATCTAATAAATAAAAAAGTTTTAAAAAATGTATTTGTCAAAAACAAAGTTATTAACTTTATCGTTGCATGATTTTTTGAAATATAGGAAAAAAATATTTTTTTTTCTTCATCATTTTAATGCTGATTTCCAGCTGTAATTACAAACCATTGTTTAATGAAAATCGACTAAGTAATTTAACTTTTAAATCTATTGAAACTAGTGGAGATAAAAGAGTAGCCCAGATAATGGTTAATAAATTAAATATAATAAAGAACCAGAGTGGAAAAAACACTTTACACATCGAAGCAAATAAGAACAAAGATGTTTCTAACAAAAGTAGCTCTGGAAAAGTTTTGGAGTACAGCATTGCCCTGAATTATAAAATTGAAGCAAAAGAATTTTTAACTGGTAAAGTGATATATTCTAAAACAATATCTAACTCAAAAAACTATAAATCTTCCAGTCTTTATTCAGATACAATTAATAGTGAAAAGAAAATTATTGAAAACATCTCGAATTTGGTTGCTACACAAATAATAAACGAATTAAACTTAATTTTACAAAATGATATTTAAGAGTTTTATAATTGAAAAAAATATCAATCTTTTAGATGATTGTTACGGGGTCTTATTTTATGGGGAAAATATTGGACTGAAAGACGATTTCAAAGAAATTATTAAAAAAAATAACAAGGATACTGAGCAATTTTCTTTTCATCAAAATGATGTCATTAAAAATGAAAATTTATTAAATGAGCAGATTTTAAATACATCCTTATTTAGTAAAAAAAAAACTATAATTATCAATGATGTTTCTGAAAAATTAAAAAAAACTGTTTTAGAAATATTACAAAAACCACAAAAAGATATAAGAATATATATTTTTGCAGAAAATTTAGATCGAAAATCTTCTATAAGGAACTATTTTGAAAATGAAAAAAAATTAGGTACGGTTCCATGTTATCAAGATAACGAAAAAACTTTGTCGATTTATGTAAGAAATAAATTAAAAGATTATCAAGGATTAACTCAGGAACTAATTAATGTACTTATTAAAAATTCTGGGACCGACAGAAAAGTATTGAGTCAGGAAATTGATAAAATGAAAGGTTTGTTTGTAAATAAAAAAATTCAAAATGAAAAGCTAATGAAACTAATTAATAATGCATACAATATTGATTTTGATAATCTCAGAGATTCATGCTTAGGAGCAGATAAAAAAAACCTAAATAAGAATTTGGGCAATATATCTTTACAAAATGAGAAAGCTTATTTTTACCTCAGCAACTTAAGCATTAGAATTGAAAAACTTTTAGATTTAAATAAATTGCTAAATGAAAAAAACAGTTTTGATAATGCTATCAATTCTATTAAACCAAAAATTTTTTGGAAAGATAAAACTACTTTCGAACAACAATTAAAAATATGGGATCAGGAAAAACTCAAAGTCGCCAAGAAGATTATATTTAAAACAGAAATTACTATTAAAACTAAAATGAATTCGCTAAGCGATGTTTTAATAAAGAAGTTGTTAATCGATCTATGTAGTCTAGCTCTTAAGTAATTTAGACAGTGATTCAAATTGATCCAGAGATTTGTATTTAATAACGATCTTGCCAGAATTATTTTTTTTGTTAAAAATTTCTACATTGAAACCCAATTTGCTTTCGATTTCATTTCTAACAAATGAAATATTCGGATCTTCAATTTTTTTTGATTTTTTTCGACCTTTTTTTCCCTGAACTAAAGACTCCACTTCTCTAGCGGCGACCCTCTTATTAACTATATTTTCTGCGATTTCTGAGGCATTTGGCATTCCTATCAGGGGTCTTGCTTGACCAGCTGTAAGTCTTCCTTCTTCTATTAAACCAATAATATCCTCCGGTAAACTGAGGAGTCTTAATGTATTGCTTATATGGCTTCTACTCTTAGACATGAATTTTGAAATCTTTTGGTGATCGTAACCAAATTCTTTAGTTAATCTTTGATAACCTTTTGCTTCTTCAATAACATTTAAATCTTGTCTCTGTACATTCTCTACTATGGCAATTTCCAAACTCTTCTGATCATCTACGTTGAGCACAACAACTGGTACTTCGTTTAAACCAGCTTTTTGAGCAGCTAACCATCTTCTCTCTCCGGCGACTATTTCAAACTTTCCAGGCTCATACTTGTTTGGACGTACTGCTATTGGCTGAATAATTCCATTTTCTTTTATCGATAAAGATAACTCTGAAAGCTTTTCCTCATCAAATATAATTCTTGGTTGATATTTATTACGTTGAAGATCAGCTATTGAAATATTATTAGTTTGTGGTTGATCTAATTTTGATTTTTTTTCAATATCGCCGAACAAGGCTGACAGTCCTCTTCCAAGACCTTTTTTTGCTGCATTCATGCTGCGCTGCCCATAGGTTGGTTGCCCTGATCAATGAACTCTTCTGCTAAACTAATATAGGATTTGCTACCTGAACAATTTTTGTCATAAATTAAGCAAGGCATTCCGTGAGATGGAGCTTCGGAGAGTCTGACATTTCTTGGTACTACTGTTTTATAAACTTTATCCTTAAAATGTTTTCTTGCTTCAATATCAACCTGCGACGACAACTTGTTTCTTTTATCGAACATGGTAAGCAAGACTCCTCTAATACCAATTCCTGGATTAAGATTGACCTTAATTCTATCGATTGTTTTAACCAGCTGAGTAATTCCCTCTAATGCAAAAAACTCAGTTTGAAGAGGTATTAATAACTCATCCGCGGAGACTAAAGACATAACTGTTAGCAAGCTTAAAGAAGGTGGGCAGTCTATAAAGATGTTTTCGTACTTTTTAAAATACGAATCATTTTCTTTGCTTAAAATCTCTTTTAGTAAGAAGGCCCTGTTGGCGTCATTAGCTGTTTCGACCTCTAGACCAGATAGGTTCACATTTGATCCTATAAGGTCCAAACCGGGCACACTACTTTCCTGAATTGCACTAAGAGCTGATGTCTTTCCTATAAGGACATTGTAGATACTTTTTTCTTCATCGTTATTTGACTTACCCAGACCAGTAGTGGCATTCCCTTGAGGATCCAGATCAATCACTAATATTTTTTTTCCCTTTTTTGCTAATGCTGTTGCTAGGTTTATAACAGTCGTAGTTTTCCCGACCCCACCCTTTTGATTTATTACTGATATTATAGATCCAGCCACAATTTATTTTGTAGCATCCACTAAAAGTATTTTTGAATCACTCTCGGTGATGCTGGGTACTAGCTTATACTTATAAAT
>MDTB01111467.1_pt1 | contig 19778 bp, 19 predicted proteins | sample 811161 | NCBI WGS metagenome assembly MDTB01 (sample SAMN05326650, study PRJNA326480) | marine metagenome | isolation source: seawater | place: Mediterranean Sea | collected 2009 | reverse complement strand
GTTCCGTATATTGTAGTATCTAGTGGTCGCATTTTACTTGGTAACATTCAACAGGCTTTTTCTTAATGTCAACACCTTTAGGTTCATCACAGTTTTTTATAGACCCTTTTGTGGAAGAAGGCCAATCCCTGCGCTTTGAGGATAGTTTAAGCCAATATCTGTCACGCACACCAGCATCGTCTGGCAACACCAAGACTTGGACATTTAGTTGCTGGGTAAAACGTGGAACTTTAGGGTCTGCGTCATACATGTCTCTTTTTGGAGCATTAAGTGGCGTTTTAAACTCATACATAGCATATAATACAACTCATCAAGCCTTGGAAGTTGGGCAAGGAGCGACTGTATTCAGAAGAACATCTGCCGTGTTTCGTGATGTGTCTGCTTGGTATCACGTTGTGGTTGCATCCGACACAACGCAAGCAACTGCCGCCAATCGTATAAAAATTTATATTAACAATGAAGAGATTACATCTTTTTCAACAACAACCGACCTAGTTCAAAACGGTGATTGGTATTTTAACGACACATTTGCTCATGCTGTTGGTGCTATTTATCCATCTGGTTCTGCTGGTTATTTCTTTGATGGCTACATAGCCAACGTAACTTTAATTGATGGACAGCAGTTAGACCCCACCAGCTTTGGCAAGTATCAGGACACACTGTGGAAGCCTAAGTCTGACGCAGACATTCAAGGACTAACCTTTGGTACAAACGGATTTTACTTAAACTTTGCAGATACCAGTAGCCTTACCACTTTAGGGGATGACACAAGCGGCAACGGCAATGATTTTACTTTAAACAATTTTTCCTTAAATGTTGCTCCATTAAGTGATTCTCCAGTATTGGGTGGGAACTTCTGCACCTTAGACCCTAACTACACCTACAACAGTGGGGCTGGGTTAAGTTACGGAAACCTTAGCCATTATGATACAACGTCTGGTTGGACAAATGGGGCTGGCACATTTTCTGTTTCTTCTGGTAAGTGGTACTACGAAACTAAAGTAGACAATTTTAACAACTCAACCATTTATACTATGATTGGTTTGGCAAAAATTGGTTTAGGAAATGTTGTAAATGATGCAGGGTATTATTCTGGACAGACCGCTACCAGTTACGGGCTTCTTACTAATGGTAGTATATACAACAATAACACAGCTACAGCATACGCTTCTGCTCTATCAAATAACGACATTGTTGGTGTAGCATTAGATTTAGATGCTGGAACTCTTACATATTACATAAACAATGTAAGTCAGGGTACTGCTTTTTCAGGCTTGTCTGGCGAGTTTTTTCCAGTAAGCGGTGTTTATTCTGGCGGCATCAACATATTAAATTTCGGTCAGGACAGTTCCTTCGCTGGTACTAAAACACCGCAGGGCAACACTGATGACAATGGCGTGGGTGACTTCTACTATGCGCCACCTTCGGGCTTTCTTGCGCTGAAAGCCAGCAATCTGCCTGCGCCTACCATCACTGCGCCAGATGAGTACTTTAATACTGTGCTTTACAGTGGTAACAATACTCAGCTTTCTGTTACAGGTGTGAATTTCCAACCTGATTGGACATGGATTAAAAAACGAAATGATATAGCTAGTCATGTATTGCAAGATTCAGTGCGTGGGTCTTTTAGATATCTTGTATCCAATGCAACTAATTCAGAAAACACAGATTCCGCAAATGATTGGTTTAGGTCTTTTGACTCAGATGGGTTTACTGTTTCAAATACTAATACTGGCGGAACAGCTACAACAGAATGGAACAACTCTGGGGATTCTTATGTAGCATGGAACTGGCTGGCTGATACAGCATTTAGTAATTCTGCTGGAACAAATGGCGCAGATTTAGCATCCACAGGCCGTGTGAATCAAGATGCAGGGTTTTCTATAGTTAGTTTTGACTTAGAAGCAACTGGCAGTAAAACAGTAGCGCATGGGTTGTCATCTGCGCCAGAAATGATAATTGTAAAAAGTAGAGATGTTGCCGCTTCTTGGGCTGTATATACCGAACCTACGGGAAATACAACGTATTTTTTATTAGATGACGATGCTGGCGCAACAGCAAACTCTACGACTTGGGATAATACATCTCCAACCTCTTCTGTTTTTACTATGGGTTCTGGGTTTACTTCTGGAGTTTATGGCGCAAAACAAATAGCCTACTGTTTCCATTCGGTTGAAGGGTACAGCAAGATAGGTTCATACACGGGTTCAACTTCCTTGCCCTTTGTGCATTGTGGGTTTAGGCCGTCTTTTTTGATTGTGAAAAGAATTGGTGCTACTGATTCAGGTTGGATTATGGTTGATTCAAAAAGAGACTCAGTAAATGTCGTTGATAAAAATTTATTTCCAAATGCCGATGCGGCAGAGGAATCAATAACAGGTTTTCTTGAAGTAGACTTTTTTGCAAACGGATTTAAATTAAGAACATCCAATGGGGCATCAAATGCGGGTAGTGAAAATTACCTTTTTTATGCAGTAGCAGAAGCCGCATTTACTAGAGCAAACGCACGATAGGATAAGACATGGCGTGGAAATACAACAATAAAACAATTCGTACAGGAACAGCATGGAAGGATAATGATGGTAAATCCTACATGCCAGCTTGGTGGAACAGTACTACAGATGCAGAGAAAACTGCTGCTGGTTTAACATGGACTAACCCACCTGCTGTGTATGACAATCGTTTCTTCTGGGATGCAAACACACCTAAAGCATTGGATGATGTGAATGAAGTAGATAGTGATGGTAATCCTATCTTAGATATTGGTGGCACTCAGCTAGTAACAAAAGGTCTGAAGTCAGTTTGGAAAGAAAACACTAAGACTATAGCATCAGGACTGTTAACACCTACTGATTGGAAGATTGTTAAAGCTGCAGAGGTATCTAGTTACTCAGTTGACCAAGCAACCTTAGATTACAGAGCAAGTGTTCGCACTGCGAGTAATACAATTGAAGCGGCTATAGATGCTGCTGCAGACCATGATGCTTTCCTTGCTTTGTGGGATGCACCTGTAGATGCAGATGGTGTGCCTACTGGTAATGCACCAATTAATAATTGGCCTAATGGGGTATAAGAAATGAGTAGAGCAAGAGACTTTGCAGATTTAGCTGGCAGTGCTGATGCTGGTGGCCTGACAGGTGCTAATGCCCTGATTAACGGTCAGTTTGCCGTGGCGCAGAGAGGCACTTCGTTACAATACAGGATGCAGACTAATGAAGCCAGATGATTTGCTCATAGCGACAGGCGGTGTCTCTGCGCCACTTTGGTTGCCAGCCTTAAACCAGTGGGTAGCACTTGTGTTTGGGGTGCTGTCCATTATATACGTGTCGTGGAAACTTTGGAATTTGTACAAGGATAAATAATCATGATGCAGTTCAAAGCATTTAAACCTAGTGGCATGGAGAAGATAGCACGTTCTATGGGCTATCAGGGTAGCATGGATGGGTTTAATCAGTTCCTTGCACAAGACCCTATTAAACAGCAGACCATGCAGCAATACCAACAACAGGCTATGCAGATGGCTAAAGGTGGTGCAGTTAAAAAGTTTGCACCGGGCGGCACTACATCTACATCTACATCTGCTTCAGGCTCTCAGTTCCCACCATTTACTGCAGGTAATGTTAATGTAGCAGGTAGCGGTGGTACTGGTACAACGGGTACAACTGGTACTGGTGCATCTGCAACTCCTACAACCACTGCAACCCCTACTAATTTAAACATTGGTGATACTACAACACAACGTATGTTTAACCCTGCTTTACCTATTGGTGGTGTAACACAGGCTGCTACAATACCTATGTCTGCAACTCAAGATTTGCAACAAGGAACTGGTGAATTAATAGGGCAAGTAGCTGTTCCTACTGCTATGGCGTCAACAGCAACTGCTACTCCTGCACAGCAATCCATAGCATCTCAAACACAAGCGGTTCAAGTAGCACCTGCTGTTGACGCAGCTATGAATGCTACACAGGCTGCTCAAGCTAATCCTCAAGACCCTCGTGCGCAAGTAACTGCTGCACAGCAAACTGCTTCTTCTGTAGGTAATCTGCAAGCTGCACAGGGCAATGCTATTTTAATGAATAACCCACAGCAGCGTCAGATACAGGCTGGTGAACTTATCAGTGGTACAGGTGTAGATGCCACTAAAGCTGCGCAGGTTACAGCACAGACACAAGCTGCCGCTGCATCAGCACAGCCAAGTAAACAGGCAACTGTACAGGGTCAGTTATCAGACTTGATGATACAGTTTCAGGGTGGTCAGACACCTGCATGGGCTGCTGGTGCTATGCGTAATGCAATGGGTGCTATGGCTTCACGTGGCTTGGGTGCTTCATCGTTAGCTGGTCAGGCTATGATACAAGCTGCAATGGAAAGCGCACTGCCTATTGCACAAGCAGATGCAAGTGTTACCGCATCTTTTGAACAACAAAACTTGTCAAACCGTCAGCAATCTGCTATGCTTGCAGCAGAACAACGCGCTAAGTTTTTAGGTCAAGAGTTTGACCAAAAGTTTCAAGCAAAGGTAATGAACGCATCAAAGATTAGTGATATAGCTAATCAGAATTTTACTGCTGAACAGCAGGTAGCACTAGAGAATAGCCGTATTGCTAATTCAATGAACCTTGCAAACCTTAATAATAGACAGGCTCTTGTAATGGCAGAGGCTGCTGCGTTATCTCAGTTAGACACACAAAACTTAAATAATCGTCAACAATCTGCTGTACAAAATGCTAAAAGCTTTTTGCAGATTGATATGGCTAATCTTTCTAATAGACAGCAGACTGATTTATTTAAAGCACAGCAACGTGTTCAGTCACTATTTACTGACCAATCCGAACAGAATGCCGCACGTCAGTTCAACGCTAGTTCACAAAATCAAACAGACCAGTTCTTTGCTAATTTAGCATCTCAAGTATCTCAGTTTAATGCTTCACAACAAAATGCACAGGCGCAGTTTAATGCAGGTCAAGCAAATACAGTTGAAAGATTTAATGCAGAACTAAACAATCAGCGTGACCAGTTTAATGCGCAGAACCAACTTGTTATTGCACAAGCAAATGCACAGTGGAGAAGAGAAATTGCTACTGCCGATACTGCTGCAATTAATCGTGCCAACGAACTTAATGCAAGTGCTATTTTAGATATAGGTAAAACGGCTTATGACAATCTCTGGAATTATTATGCTGATACAATGGAATGGGCTTGGGAATCTGCGGAAAGTGAGTTAGAAAGAATTAATAATTTAGCTATTGCAAATCTTGACGCACAAACACGAGCAGATGTAGCTAAAGAACAATCCTCTTCTGCGGCTGGGTCAGCATTAGGTAGTTTAGTTGGAAGTTTAGGCAGTGCATATATTAAAGGTAGTTTTGGGTTATAATAAGGAGTAATATATTAGCTATGGAAAATGAATTATCAAGAATGTCTTATTACTCTATGCCAAAGCAACAAACTGTTGTTAAAGAAGTTGAAAATAATACTGGTCTTTTACAGAAGCCAGAAAGAAAAATGGCAAAGACGGAAAGTAAAGAAAATAAACCTGCTATGACAGCATACGTTGTTTTTGATGCTCTTAGAAAAAAACGACAGGAATTAAATAATGCTAAAAAATGAACCCACATTTGATGCACCTGTATCTGGTATATCTCTGACTCACGAGTTAGGTGCTAGACCGTGGCAGTCTCCATCACGTTATAGTACAGTAGATGATACTATAGACTATTATCTTGAGCGTATGTCAACTGACGTTTTTGAAAGTCAACTTCTTGACGTTTTGGGTATGGATGTTCCTGTAACCGTGATATCCGATACCATTATACAAACTAGTGTTATGGAAGGTGTTCATACAATTGATGTGGGTATTTTAGTTGCTCCTATATTAATGGAATTTATTATGCTTATTGCCGATTCTAATGGTATAGAATACACTACTGGACTAGAAGACCAAGAAGGCCCGTCAACAGCTACAGTTAATAAAGCTATTTCAGACTTTAGAAAAGAGCGTAGAGAAAAAGATAAACAACCTAAACAACAGCAGGTAGTAGAGCCAGAGATAAAAGAAAAAACCGAAGAAGAGCCTACTGGTTTGATGGCAAGGAGAAGTTAAATGGGTGCTTTTGGTAGGGGTTTTATTACGGGTCTGGCTAATAAAGTATCAGAAGAAATAGACAGAGATATGGAAGCAACACGTGACAATGCTTTACGTAAAGCAGAACTACGTGCGCAAAGGTCTTATGCTATAGATGAGGAAAACAAAAAAGCATATAAGGAAACTAAGCAAACAATTGAAGATATGGTAGGTAAGGTTGGTAGTGAAGATGGTGTTCAATATCTTATAAACAACTTTGGTTTTGCAGAAGCACAAAATGTTGCAAATAAATTATATTCAGACAGTCAGTCTTTGGGTTTAAAGCCTTTAGACCAAATAGGATTGGCGCAGAGAACTGGTAGAGGTATTACTCTTGACGAGTTAATTAAGCATAATGCTCCTGTGTCTACAATCCCAAAAATATCAGGAGACCCTGCAGTTGGTTTTGCAAAAATGTTTTCTACACCAGAATCACGTATGGCAAATCTAAGAGCAACTTCAGATGCAGAATTAGAAGAATTAGGTATTGCAGTTGCAGACGCAGACGAAGCTATTGAGTCTATTCCACCTGCATTAAAAGGTTCTTTAAAACCTTATATGCTTGGAAGGCTTGCAAATCCAAAAGATGAATCAGTTAGATTACGAAGAGTGTCTGCAAACCTACTTGCACAAGGTAAAAAAGAAGAGGCAGCCGCCCTTAAAACAGAATCAGATGCTTTGTATCTTATATCTCAAGTGGGTGAAAAGAAGAAGATGACTATAGGAGAAGTTAATGCTACTTCTAAGTTGTTGGATGGTGCTATTGCACAAAGATTTAAATTAAAGGGTACTCTTACAGACGAAGGTTTTTTAATATCAGAAGAGATTGAAACCAGTAAAAAAGAAGAATACCTAAAAAAATCTGGCTATGTAATGAATGTACTTTCAGATTTTGTAGTAGCTAATGGTATAGGTTCGTATGCTCAAGGGCTAAAAACCGTAAAGGAAGCAATAGCAAAAAACAAGAATGTCGTTTTTATTCCTGCTACTGAAAACATGCCAGCAAGAATAGAGATGGATAATGAAAATGTATTTTTCAATGAATATACAGATGCTGATACTGCAGATGTAGCTAATGTTGTTGCTGGTTCAGGTGCTACTGCAGATGAAACCCAACCAAGTTCTATAATAACTACCTCTGATTTAGAACAAGAATTGATGAAACAACAACCGGGTTCTGCTAAAGCTGAAGCTATTATAGCTAAATTAAAAAGAGAAATTCCGGGGTATGTAAGACCAGAAGGGTTCTAAATGTCTATACCTTTATATCATGAATATGATGATAAGTTTCTTAATAAAGACACATTAATAAAAGATGAAGATTTTATTGATGATGCATCCTCTTTTCTAATAGATAGGGGTGGATATAAAGCGGAAGAATTAGACACACAAAAAAAAGTGTATGACGCTTACATGGAACATTTTCGTGTTCAAAATGTAAACGAAGTTACTGCACTTAAAGACATGGCATATGCACAAGAATCTGATGATGAGGCTCGTCAGAGGATGGGTAGACTAATGGATACCTTTGACCGCATGGATAGTGACTTAGGTTGGTCTGCTGCAGGAGATTACTTAGGAGGTGTGTTTACTGCCCCTTCTACATATGCTGGTGTTTTTACTGGTGGTGCTGCTAAAGCTGGACAGCTTGCTGCACAACAAGGTTTAAAGTTTGGTATTCGTGAAGCTATTAAGCGTGGTGGTATTAGAACTGCCGCAAAAGCAGCAGCTATTGAAGCACCTGTTGCTGCAGGTACAGTATTAGCACAAGAACAGACTCGTGTTGAAACAGGGATAAAAGAAGATATTGACCCACTTGCAGTAGGCACTGCAGGTGCTATAGCTACTGTTACTGGCGGTGTTCTTGGTGGTGTTACTGGAACACAATCTGCTTTGCGTTCATTTCAAGCTGAAGAAATAGTAAAAGCTACCACAAAAGATGATATAGCTATTGTGGAAGCAGGACATGAAATAACTAAAAAAGTACTCAAGGTAGGTAAAAAGGCATCTAAAAAAGATAAGCAGATTGCTGATACTGCCAATAAAATGTTAGATACAATTAAAGCAGATAAACTTGCATTAAAAGATACTATTCCTGAAGAGCTTGCTGCTGGTAAAGAATTAAAAGAAAAACTTGCAGAACAAGCAGGGGATAAAGATTTACTTCCCGGCATTGATGAAAAACTTATACAAAACATTTCTGCTGCTGGTGCTAGGGTGTTTCATTTAATACCACCTAGATACAAGGAAGGCAGTACAACTGAACGTATAGTAGCTGGAACTGCGGAAGACTTGCAAGAAAGATTTACATCTCGTGTTGCCCGTGGCATTAGAGAAAATGTAATTGATAAAGCTACACTTAAACAGATTATGGATGAGCATGGCGTAACGTCAGAGCAATTAGGCACTGTCATGTATGCAGATAGTGCTGCAGTTATAGCAGAAGAAGTTAGTCGTGCTGGTAGAGTATTACGTGGTCAAAGAACTGCTAAAGAACTTGTAAACACAGTTAAGCTAGAATTAAATGAGATTGATGATGCCCTTTTAGACATGGGTGACTTTACAAGTAAGGCATATAGAAAACTTGCAGAAGATAGCAAGATACAGGGAATACGTGATGTAAGTGGTGCTTTTCAAAACTTAAATAAAGCACGTGTAGGCATGATGACTATACAGGCAGCAACGACAGTCAGAAATACAACAAACGGTTACATGAGAAACTATGTTTACGCTTTGGACAATCTAGGTTCTGGTTTGATAAATTATTCAAAGGGTAATATACAAAAAATTATAGGTGCTTCAGGCCAAAAAATAAAAGAAAACGCAATTAAAGATGTAAAATTAGGCAAGGCACAGATGCGTGTTGCTTTGGACTCAATTCTTTTGAAAGATTTGGTTCTTGGTATGAATACCGCAACAACAACCGCACTAACACGTCTTATGTCAGATAAAAGGTTTGGTGCTACAGGTATCACTAAAGAATTATTCAGAGAAATGGGTGATGTTGGTGAGCAGATGGGTGCGGAAAGAGGCGCACTAGCTATAGCACGTAAGTTAAATACTCTTAACACAATGTCAGATAATATGTTCAAACGTGCTATATTTGCACGTGAACTAGATAAGGCAGTTATGGCCTCATCAAACGGAGAAAAAAGACTTGCTGATATGTTAAGAGAAGGTAACTTTGGACAAATACCCACTGAAAATCTAAAAGATTCAATGAACGCTGCATTAGACTTTACTTATCAGACAGGTAAGTTTAAGGGTAAAGAAGGCGGCTTTAATACCTTTGCAGATGCGTTTATTCAGTTTGGTCAGAGTACTGGTGGTTCACTTGTAGTACCTTTTCCTCGTTATATGATTAACCAGTTTAGATTTGTTTATGAACATGCACCAGTACTTGGAATGTTTGATTTTGGTGGTGTATTAAACAAGTCATCTTTTAGTGATAGAGCAGGTAAACAGTTAACTGGACTAACTTTACTTGGAACATTTGCTGCTATTCGTAGTCAATTTGGCGATGAGACAACAGGCCCATATGAATATTTAGACCCTACAACTCGTGGGTCATTTGACATGAGGGCTTCTTTAGGTCCGTTCTCTGCATATGCTATGTTTACTGACTTTATGTACAGAAAAAACTTCTTTAACTGGCATGATAACGATAAAGTAGCTGAAGGTATTCCGTACTCAGCGAAAGAGTTTGTTAATGCCATTACTGGTGGACAAGGACGTGCAGGAACTGGACTAGACGTTATTGATGGTACAGTTGATGTACTAATTAACGGTCTTGAAAACGGCATAGAAGATGCTATTAATTGGCAAGATGCGTCTAAAGCTGTGGGTAATTATCTAAATACCTACACAGTTGGTGCAGGTGTTTTGAAAGATTTGGTAGCGACTATTGACCCAGATTTTAGACAAGTGACAGATAATACAGATGTTGCAATAATACCTTACATGATGAAGGTTGCTACACGTTCTTTTCCACAGACAGTGGGGGATAGTGGTCAGCAGGGGTTGCTAGGCTACACTGGTGTAGGTCCAACTAGAGAAAAGTTAGAATCACCTACACGTTCAGGTGGATTACGTTCTGTAAATCCTTTTATAAAGCAGCTTACAGGTCTGACACCAAGAGCAGAAAAAACTGTTGTAGAGAAAGAATTAGACAGGCTACGCTTTGAATATTATGAACTTAGTCCTAGACTAATAAAAATGGACAGACCTCTTACCAATGAAGCACGGGGTAAGATGGGAAGGTACATGGAAAAACAAGTGGCAGAATTTGTTATTGGAGATTATTATAATGGTCTGGGTTCTGATAAAATAAAAAGACAGAAATTAAAAGAGTATATACGTAACCTAAGAAATGAAGCACGAAACTTAGTTTTAGATGAGCAAGGAATTGATTCCGGTCTTCCTAAAGAAGAAATAAAAAGAAGAAGCATGGTAGCATACCTTAATAAAGTCTCTGCAGCAGATAGGCTTTTGATTGAGGAGACATATAAGCATGAAAATGATGGAAGAACAATAAAACAAGATGATGCTTGGGAGTATGCGATAGAACAATACAACAGGCTAAAAGCAAATAGATAAACTAAAGGGGGCAATTAAGCCCCCTCTTTTTATGTCCTACCTATTATCTCCATCACCACCTATCTTACCCCTACTTGCTCTGTCAGATAACTTGGTGTAATTCTCCTGTGCAATCTCAGACAGGTCAAAGCCTAAGTCACGTGCCAGTGCAGCACAGTACCATAGCACATCCCCTATCTCACCTGCCAGTTCAATCTTCTTCTGCTCAAAGTTCTCTTGGTCATACCCATCACGTATGAACTTCTTCACTTTGTTTGCTACCTCACCTGCCTCACCTGCGAGACCAAGCGCAGGGTATAGAATGCTATGTGAGTGTGGATAGATAGCAAACTCTACTGACTTGCGTTGATATTCATTCATTTCCATGTCTTTATATTTCTCCTTCATCCATTGTTTAGCTTGCTGTTCCAGTGTCATTTGCTTTATCCTTTAAATCTGTGCTTAAAGAACACAACAGTATTCAAAGCGGTGTTTAGTGTTACCATTGCAAGCAACCACCATTGCCACCATAGTAATGTAAACTGTCCTGTATCGTCAAGCATTTTCTTCCTTTTCTTTGTCTTCTATGTAGTTTTTAAGAGCCGTTAAAAGCCCTAACTCTATTAGCTTTGCGCTTTCTTCAGTATCCATAGTTACCTGTAAAGTGACAGAGCCATCTCCGTTTTCCTCATATTGTATTACTTCCATCTCACTCTCCTTATAATGTGTTGGCAGTCTCACATCCATTCTCTTAGCTTTCCCGGCCTATCCCTACCACTGGTGCTGCGGCACTCAATAAGTGGCCTCTTAATTTAAAGGGTCTACAGAAAGTACCAACATCTTTGTAGCATTAATACTACTTTAGTATTACTTATGCCTTGTTTATAAGACTTATTAACACTGTAGTATTAATTATGCTGCTGTCAAGTCAACAACTTCACAGACACCTGCAGTACATGCTAACTCACGTCCACCAGAGGTAGTGTCTTCCTTCTCAAACTCTTGCAACTGAGACCAATCAATTGATGCTGGCATCTGTGCCTTCATCTCTTCGTACTCTTCCTCAGTGCAATCCTGATAAGGTGCTTGCTTGTACGTATGCTCACTGAATGGCAGGAAGCTAATGCCTGACACTTCATCAAAGTGTTCATACACCCATGAGCCTACATCCATCCACTCTTCCTCTTTCACAGAGATAGTGACAGATGGTTTGTGTTCACACCAATGACGCTGGTACGCAAGCCACAACTCAAGCTGCTCAATGGCAGACATGTCATTACGTGTTACCGCACTAGAGGGTGACTGCATTGGGAAGCTAAACACAGTTGTGCTATCTGGCTTCATTACATCTGGCTCTGCAGGAATACCTTGTGACATCATAAACTGTGTCAGCGGGTCTTTGTTATCGCCACGAACAGTACGAATGTAGTATGGATTGTGACGAGCATGAATACCTGATGCACTGTCCACTAACTGTGACACTGTGCCTGATGGCTTGACGCAAGTAATAGCTGCTGACTGTGGGATACCAAGTCGCTCTGCCATTGTTGCATTAGAAACCACTGCTACTTCCTTTAGCGATTCAAGCAGTCCAGATATATTCTTACCTTTTTCGCTGGACTTACCAGACATTAAAAGATTATCCATTATACCTGTCAGAGACACACCAAGCAGACGTTCTTCCTCTGTATTCTTCTTCCAAATGCTACGCAGATATTTAAAGTCAGTCAGAGTAGATTGGAATGTACCCAAGATTGTAGCCAAGCGTACCTTTTCTGTTAGTGTTTCAGGTGTATCTGCTTCACGTACAACTACCTCAGATAAGTTACAGAACTGATAAGGACGTAATATAATTTCACTACAAGGATTACATCCGAAATCTTGTTCCGCATCCCTACGTCCATTCTTAGCTGCTTGCTTCTGTGCAGACTGACGGTTGAAGATGCCACGTTCACCTGACTTACTCTCGTACAGTGACAGCCATTCACGCATGAACGTACCCATCTGCGGCTTCTCTTTGTAGGCAACGCTGTTGTTTGCAAGCGCACGTTGTCCTTCGTTTTCCCACCACATACCTGCTTTAGCATGACTCATCTGGTCATCGTTCAGGTTTGATAGGCTGATGAGTGCGCTGCGTCTGACCCCACCGACAACTACAACCTCACCAATCTTACACATGATATCGTGGCACTCAATGGGGTAGAGCCTACGACCTGCTGATGCCTTGAACTTATCAATGATAAACTCAAACAGTTCTTCTAGTGGGGCTGGGCCACTGGCACGACCACCGAATGTCTTGAGCCTTGCACCTGCGGCTCGTACTTCTGATACATCCCACTTAGGAATTTGACCAGCATATAGCATGGCAATGAGTTCCCGCAGTGATTTAGCCCAACCGGGGCGGCTGTCACCAACCTTGATAACTGTATCAGTCTGGTGCATATCTTCGTTCACAATAGGTAGCTTTTCAACGTGATGGCGTTCTACTGAGAAGCCTACGCCTGTACCACACATAAGAATGTACATTGTCTCATCAAATGCACGTGGGCTATCAATAGGTACGTATGAACAATTATATCCACCGACATGGCAACGGTCTAATGCTGGACCTGCTGTCATCAAGGCTCTCATGCTTGGCATAATATGTTGGTCAAGAACTGCAGTCTCAAGTTCAACACGTAACTCATCTGCTAGTACGTAGTTGTGCTTCTTCTTGAGATGCCCTGACAAGTAGTCAAAGTAACGTGAAACTGTTTCAGTCCAAGTCTCACGCCTCTGTTCATCTTCTTTCCATCGTGCATATCGTGATAACGCAATGAAGTTCTGATAGTCTGTAGGTAAATGATTGCTTAACATGGGGTCTACTCCTGTATAGTTCTAATGTTTTTAATGTGTATTCCTTCTATATCATAGAAGTATTCTTGTATTCCTTCCTCTATCTCTTCTGATACATTTTCATCGGCAGGTACAGGATAATCTTCTGGGTCTACATCCATAGTTATGAACATCTTAACTCTTATCATCATAACAGCCCTCTACCTCTTTTATTAGTTTATCTAAGTACCAACGGGCTTTCTTTAAATCCTCAGTACCATTCTTATAACGGTAACGCCACACGTATTTCATAATGTTACCTTGTAGGTAGTATTCAAAGCCTTCACCTGTAGCTGCTACAATCGCATCAATACACTCAATACCAGCTTGATTGTAGTGTGGTGGGCTATGAACCATATCATCTTTTGTGTTATCAACTACATTCATTTTTCCACTTTCTATCTGTTTCATAATGTTATAATACGAAGTCATTATGCATTGCCTTTTGTTGTTGTACCAAAGTCAATCTTTACTACGTTGCCTTCTTCACCAACAACCTTTGGCTTATCTTCTAACTCAACTTCATACTCTTTGTCAACAACATTTACTACATAAGAATGTACTAATTCTCTGAAATCTTCATTTAGTTCCATCACTGGTATTGATGAAGCTAACATTTTACAGAAATGCATCATCTGAAAATAGTCATCATCGTTAAGATTATTTTCTGGCTGCGTAACTACAGCAACATCAATCTCACCATTCCAGCACTTATCCTCATCTAAGTAAGGTCTAACTCTTATAATGAAATCTTGCGGTTCTATTTTGTCATACTCTATATTATCCATGTTCACTTTCTCCTCTTAATCTTGTTACCGCCAAACTTAATGAAGGCAGGGTGTTTGTTATTACCTTTCTCTTTGAGCCAATCTTCTGGAATGATGCGGTCATAGCATCTAAAGCCATACTTGTCACACCACTCACCGTATGTAGACTTAGCACCTTTACGTAGCTTTCGTCTACTATTCTCAAAGACAAATCTTATATCAAGATTAGGATGTTGCCGTTTGATGGCTAAGTGCTTGCGCCTATCTCCGGCAGTGAACATTCCTTTACTCTCAATTATAATACCATTTGGTAGCACAAAGTCTGGTGTATAAGTACGGTAGGCTAGGTCTTCCCATTCTATCTTAATGCATTCATAACCAAAGTCAATCTGTAACTCTTTAAGATAGTCAGATATTTTGACTTCTAATCCTGACCGATACCCATACTTACGTGCTGCCTTAAACTGTTTGAAGTTAGGCGGCATCGTATTCCTCTGTAAGTTTGATGTAAGAAACAATCTTAGGTTCTTTTGCTGCAGATTTAACGGCTGGTAATTCCTTCATCTCAGGCCAGCAGTCATATCTATAAGAACAGAAGGTGCAGTTTTTATTTAGTACGAGATTGCCAGTTTCTTTGCCTCTGAACTTTTCAGGTTCTGGTTCAAAGCACCTTTCAAACTTATTCTCTTTTAGTTTAGCTACTGTATCTTCTACCTTCTCTATTTCTTTATCAACATCCATCCACTTCGCTGGTACATATTTAAAATCACCGTTGGCTTTGTTTACAACCCACCAACCACCAACTTGTTTACCAGAAGCCTTTGCGTATCCAGCAAGTTGTGCGACATATCCAAACCCGTCATTGCTTGCCAGAGTATCGTAGGACTCAAATTTGTTTGTGTATGACCAGTTTGAAGCAGATTTAATATCGTCAACTGCATCCCCAATGACAATATCATATGTGCCAGACACGTTAGTATCAGACAACTCCAGAGTAACCTTTTTACTATCTTCATATTTAACACCCGCTTCTTTTAGTAGACCCTTGAACACAGCTTCAACGATGTCACCAAGCATCATGTTCATTATGAATGTAGTAGGAAAAGGAGTAGCTACTTCTGGTTTATTCTTTTCATACCACAATTGGCATGATGGTCTACCTATGTTTGACATACGTAAACGAAAGTCACCACTACGTCCATCACTACCAAACTGACGCTGCATGGCATCCTTTATATCAGATGCCACTTGCTCAATAGTTTCGGGAGATATAGTTGTTTTTCCGGCTACTGCATCTTCCATGTATTGATGCAACGCCAGTTCAGCAGGATGATTCATTAGGCTACCTCATCTTCATCAATTTCAATGTCAACAAGGTTGTCTACAATATCCACATCTTCATCTTCCATTTTAGCGTTAGCTTTTTCAGACCATGTATTAGCAATGTATGTATTGTAGTTATCTACCCATCCCATGAAGTCAGCAAACAATTCTTGCTCTGTGTCTGTAAGACCAAGACTATTTGTAATGTCCAGTGACACAACAGGTAAGTAAAAGCTACTACCATTAGGTAACTTGCGTTCTTCTGTGTTAGCAGTAATTGTATGCTGAACAGGAAGACGCTTCATCTTAGCTAACTTTGTTAGTGGGTCTCCAACAATCTTAAATGCATCACGGTTGTCAATTTCCCAGATGAATGGTGTAGTGTCCAACTCAACATCTTCACCCTTGTCGTTCACAGGATTGATAAAGTCTACTGTACCAAAGACTGCACGAACACGTTTAATCTGTTTGATTAAGTCCTGCATCTTCTCTGGTAACGCCTTGAAATCCTTGATGTATCCTGCAGGTTTACCACAGTTAAAGCCACCTTCGTTATCCTTTAGGTCTGATTCCATTTTGGCATCATCAGTCATAAAAGTTTTGATAAACTTATTAGGTGTTTTATCAGTACCTTTAACAAAACGCTTTAACATGAAGCGTTGTAGGTAAGGGCGAATAACTACAGAATTTGCATAGTAACTTGGGCCATCTGGAATGTCTAGGCGATATGTGCCGCCAGAGATAACTTCCACATTAGCCATCTTACCGTTTACTTCTGTCTGCCCCATTATAGGTGTGTGGTTGATACGCATACGTGCAAGCGAACCGCTAGTTCCACTGGAATCAGCTTCAGCAGCGATGCCCATAGTCTTTGCCATAGCAGCAAAGTTATTCGTATCAATGGTTGTTAATTGTGTCATTTATTTTCTCCTATCTTATTTGAAAGTTTCATAGTTATATCAGGATACGTCCTTTGTGTCAAGCCAATTATCTCCTATTTTTGATTCTAATAGTAGCGGTACATTGAAGTCAATTCCCCACTTTAGGTTAATTAAATCAGATAACTCACTGTTTGTGTTATTTATTATGTCAATTACTTTCCTTTCTTCGTCTGGATGAATATCAATAACAATACTGTCGTGTACTGTATTTACCACACATGAATGCATACCGTCAAGTTTTTTATCAATGTGTAGCAATGCAAGAGGCACAATATCTGCTGTAGCAAATCCCTGTACAGGGTAATTCTTTATCTGTGTAAAGTGTGAAACTCTACCGCTAGACTTTCTTACTACATCTGGGAAGGCATATTCCCTACCAGAAGGTATCTTTATCTTACGTTCGTTTACAGCTTCTTTAGCCAATCTGGTATGCCAAGCTGATACTCCTGTATATTTGTCGTTGAAGTGTTCGTAGTACGCTGCTTCTGCTGGCGTTCTGCCATATCCCGTTGCTCCATATAGTGGCGCAAACGTATGCGCTTTTGCAGTCTGCCTATCCGTAGGCTGACCAGCATCAGTAATAACTTTAGCGGTATATGAGTGTACATCAAATCCAGTAGATACTTCTTCAATTGCTACTCCATCTTGTGATAAAAATGCGGCAGTGCGAAACTCTAGCTGTGCCATGTCAGCCTCTAGTATCTTACCACCATTAAACCTAGATACAAACACCTTTTTAACAGGAAATGTACCGCCTCTTGGCATGTTCTGCATGTTAGGGTCAGCACCAGATAGTCTGCCAGTAGCAGTTCTGTGCTGTAGTAATCTAACATGTAGTTTACCATCTTGCTTTGTGTGTGTTGAGATACCGTCAACAAAAGATGAAAGATATGTATCAACGGCACTTAGTCTGCGCACCTTAGATAGAAACTCTACTGCATCATCCATGCCCTTTGCCCTTGCTGCACCTTCAAGTATCTCAAGGTTTTGTTTACTTGTGCTAAACCCATTTGCAGATGCCCATTTAGCTGAAGGTGGTTTGAACTTTAACCCTGCAAACTCTGGTGTATCAATAAACAAGAAGCCACTTGTATCACACGTCTTACACCTGCTTGGCTTTGCAAATAGTGTACCATCCTTCTTAACTTTTCTTATGTAACCCGTGCCATCACAGTCAGAACACTGCTTTGCAATAGTCTTGTATAGACGCTTAGTGCCTACTCTTATTGTGTCACGAAAGTCTGTATCAGACATATAAGGGTCAATTCTACTTGCCCACTCTGTCTTATCAATTACTTTTCTACCATATATCACCCAAGATAACTGCTCTGGACTATTAAGATTAATACGACTGTCACCCATAAGATTCCTAACGTGAGACTGTAATGCATCTTCTAGTTCCCTTCTCTCTTTTTCAAACTCTTTGCGTACCTCTTCTAACTTATCTTTATCAACGGTAAATCCACGCTGATAAATTCGTGACAAGCATACTGCCATCTCATTGGTTAGTGATACTGTACCCATCAGACCACCATCATCTGGTGTATTTAAACGGTACACCAACCTATCAGACAGTTGCTGTGTGGCATGTAGGTCTGCAATAAGGTATTCACATAGTTCATGATGTGGTATTTCACGTGTATTGTAGCCCTGCTTAAAGTAATTCTTTAGAGTGTCCTGCTTCTTAGTATCCAACTCATAGCGTTCAGCACAAGCCTCAAGAGATAGTGGTAGCTTCTGACCACGCTGCAAAACATACTCTGCAAGCATTGTATCAAAGACTGCACCATCATATGTGAAGCCGGACTCCCATAGCCACAGCAAGTCGTGTGCCGCATTGTGCATGATAAGTACTGTAGTCTTGTCTAACCATTCCTGTACAAGATTGAAGCCATTAGGTGTAGCAGGAACATCCCTATGGTCAAATGTTACAATACGTTCTTCACCTGTATCGGATAGCATACCCACCATAGTCAGTGAGTTCTCTGGTTCAAATGGGTCAAGATGTAATTTACCATCTCTTTTGATTGTTGTGTTTTCTACATCAAGTGTTAGTTTCATTAATCTTCTCCTTATGTCTTTCAAGATACCTAACAGCATTAATAACACTTGTCAAGTCATCTCTAAAACCACCAAGTCCATCATTGCAGTGTTTGCATATGTATCCACGAAAAGTGTTTGTTTCGTGGCAATGGTCAAGAACCCATGTGCCTAGTAACTTTTGACCATACTTATTTACTTCATCAATAGTGCGCTGGCATATAGGGCATTTGTAATCTGCATCTTGTGGATATAAGTTTTGCTTTCTTAACTCAGCAATAACCTTTCGGTGTCCTTTCTGACAGGAACGACAGGTACGCTTTATCTCTGCTTCACCTGTCTTTGTATATGACATCTGTTGAAAGTTTGTGACAGGCTGTCTGATATCACACTTGATACAAACAAGCCCATCTTCACAAACCTCTTCAACAACTTTGAATAATTCAAATTGTGTCATTATGCTGTGTACCTAGCAGTCTTATACTCAAGTTCACAATGCACTACACCATGCCAACCTGTCAGCTTATTCTTAACAACATTCAGGTGACGCTGTGTGTCTTCTTCGTCTTGCCCATCAACTACAGGGTTCTTAGCAATCAACACCATAAGGTCAGCCTCTGCTGCCTTACCAGTACGTGAGCCTTCCATCATACTCTGGTTAAGTAACACCTTACCCTCTGCATCTGCTGATAGCTGAGACATGTAAAATACAGCACACTCATGCTGTTTAGCAATCTGACGAGCATGAATAGCGTTAGCCTTTAGTGCTTCATCTTGTCTAGCGAAGCCACCCTTTGCAAACTTATCGCCCATGTCAAGCAGTACAATGTCAGGCTTATATGATTTGCATATTGACTCCACCCAATTCATGTCACGACCAGTGGCATCTTTAATCTTGATGCGTTCCTTTACTGGCTGATACAAATCACGTGCCTTGCTTGGGTTAGCTTTGATTTCCTGCATTGTCATGCCTGTTGCGGCAGTTAGATATCTAGCACCTACACGATGATAGCCTTCCTCATTACACAACACAATGCAGTTAGCACCCTGATGTGCAAACCCACCGGGGCTGGCAATCAAGCTGGCATGGAACGATGTCTTACCTGTGTTAGGTCTTGCACCAATCTCAAT
>MDTB01065574.1_pt1 | contig 19779 bp, 12 predicted proteins | sample 811161 | NCBI WGS metagenome assembly MDTB01 (sample SAMN05326650, study PRJNA326480) | marine metagenome | isolation source: seawater | place: Mediterranean Sea | collected 2009 | reverse complement strand
GGTGGGTTTCAGGCCTGGAAAGACGCTGGCGGGGCAACAGAATGATACCGCGCCGTTCTGCAATCCGCGCCCGGGCCATCGTTGCGGATGCGGCGGACACCCGGTCGAATGTGCTATTTTTTTTAGGCATGACTATTTTATCTTTGCTTTTGATAGCGGGTCTTTCCAACATTGCATTCGCGGCTGACTCTGATAGTGATCTGGGAGATGGCGGCAAATATGGAGGCTATGGTGTTTCGTCTGAAATGCGTCAGGCGATGGTTCTGGTAGAAAACGAAACGTTTGCCAATGCCTTGCCGTTTCTCCAAAGGGAAGTAACCAACAACCCAAGTAACGCCAATGCTTGGAACCTGATTGGCTTTTCGTCACGCAAGCTTGGCGATTATCCTGGTTCCGAGGCGGCCTATGATAAGGCGCTGGCGATCAATCCAGAACATAAAGGCGCGTTGCAATATAAGGGTGAACTTTATCTTACCCTTGGCAATTTGGCTGGAGCTGAGATGTTGCTTGCCCGCTTAAATAAGATTTGTAGTTCTCGTTGTAGTGAGGCCAGGGAACTCAACGACGATATTGCCGCATACAAGAAAGCGCAGTGAACCGAATGTTTTCCCTGAGGTGATCAGTAAAAAAACGCGTGATGGCGTGTATTTCTGCAATTTTACTGTGAAGTAGAGACGCCTTTTCCCGTCCATCGCTTTACTGCTGGTAAATGTATGTCGAGAAGGTCAAGCGCACGACCAACTGATTGGTCAATAATATCATCCAATGTTGTTGGTCGCGTGTAGAATCCTGGGACTGGAGGCATAATGATAGCACCTGCCTGCGTTGCATGATCCATCAATCGGACATGCCCAGCATGAAGCGGTGTTTCACGAAGCATTAAAACCACACGACGCCTTTCCTTCAAACACACATCAGCTGCGCGGGCGGTCAACTCCTCATTAAAACAATTGGCAATTGCACTAAGAGTTTTGATTGAGCAGGGCGCAACAAGCATACCAGCGGTTTGGAACGAGCCAGATGAGATTGCTGCACCGATATCTTTATGGTTGTAGACATGGTCGGCAAGAAGTTTGATTTGATCTGGAGTATAATCAACCTCGGCGAGAGCTGTGCGTAAGGCCGAGGGGGTAATAATGGCATGCGACTCGACATCGTCAATTTGTCGCAAAAGTTCTAGCGCACGGATGCCATAGATCGTGCCTGATGCTCCGGTTATTGCTATGATGACACGTCGCATTCATATTCCTCTCATTATGACGAATAAAGTAGCATAGTATTCGATCTTGCAGTCTGTAGAGATTGATCTTGACCAGGTCCAATTTTACGAAAATATTTGCGCTGAGATCAATATCACCTGTTTTTAAATCTCTTTAAAGCAGGGATAAATCGCACAAAAGTTGCTGGAGTGGCCATATTGATCAAAATAGTAATGACCGGACCTGTTAACATATTTTCATCATATTAAGTTATAATGCAACGAATAATCGTAGCCTATAAATAAAAATAACAACAATAATTACACCACCGCTTAAAACAAATCAATGCAGGCAATTAGACAGTGTCCATTGATGAAAAAATACGTGCAATCAAATTTGGAACCTCAAGTGGGGTGAAATGGCGCGCCTTTGGAATTATCGTCAGCTTTGACCCACGGATTGCCTCATGCATCGCCTTAGCCATTGCAACTGGTGTTGCGTAGTCTTCCTCACCTACAATAATTTCACAGGGAACTTTAATGTTGCTCAAAGCGGTGATTTGATTGCAACGACCCAACATTCGACAAGTTTCCAGGTAGGCTATAGGGTCATTGGCCACAAAGACTTTAATCGCCTGTTCTACAACGTCACTATTTTCCGCACGAAAATCATCCGAGAACCAACGTGTTTTTTGAAATTCAGTCATGCTACCCATACCATGTGTGAGGGCTTTTTGACCACGTTCTTCCCAATCAGCTAACGCGGTTTCCCCATACCAAGACGTTGTGTCGATAAGCGCGAGGCCTGACACGCGTTCCGGATATAGAAATGCAAATGTCTGCGCGATACAACCACCCATCGACGCACCACCTACAATCGCCGTTTCCCAACCAGCATGTTCAAGAACAGCACCAAGATCCCTAGCAAACATCTCAGCACTGTAAGGACCGTTAGGTTTGTCCGATACCCCGTGCCCGCGGCAGTCAACAGCAAGAACATCAAAGTCTGTGCCGAGAGCATCAACGGTGGCTTGCCAAAATTCAGCGATCATCGCGAGGGAATGGACAAGAACCAATTTTCTTGAATCACTGTACGAATTTTTTTTCTGAGCAGACCAGATCACATAGCGGATAAGGGTGCCATCGATAGATTTTACAAAATATTCATTTTTGTTCATATAACTCATGACAACTCCACCATTGCATCCCCAACATACTCTTGGCGAACCCTAACCTCAAGAACCACTGCTGCCCCATTTTCAACGCGGTCGAGGCTGTGTACTAACGCTGCCTGAATATCTGCAATATCTGTGACCGGTTCGGGTGCTTCCAGTCCCAGGTCACGCGCAAGGCCGGTAAGATTTGGCTCTGGACCCTGCATACGTTGGCCAATCGCGGCGTTTTCCACAGGTCGACCTCGACGCCGTGCAATCTTAATCTGATGGTCTTCATCATTATAATAAGATTGATTGTTTGCTATCAGAAAAAGGACCGGCAGCTTTAACGTCGCAGCATTCCAGATTGCTGTCAGGCCCATGGTATAATCTCCATCACCCAGGATTGCTACAGCGCGGCGTTTCGAACCAATTTCACGAAGACCGAGTGCTGCCCCAACGGCAATCGAAGTTCCAGCGCCTAGACCGCCGCCTCCCGTATGTCCCAAAAAGCCGTGTGGATGCGTGATTTCATTCGCGTTCAGGGGCCAGCCAAGCGGTCTGCTCGTAAGACAGATTTCCCGACCTTTACTGGCATGATAAAAGGAGCGAGCCAAATCCATTATGCCTATATCACCTTTGCCAATGACTGGCGGCACATTCCATGCCCGTGGCTGCCGATCAGTTGTGGGACATGCAAACTTTTCCAGAAGTGCTGAAACAGCCTTACCTGGCACGGTAGGAATAGACACATCGACTGCAGCCAAACCACCATAATCCATACTCCAGCCGCGATGTAGATGAAAATCATTTGATACATTTATAATCGGTGGGCGTGGTGAGCCTGGTGGGAAGGCTTGATTTAAAGTGTTACCGCCGTCTAACCAATCAAGCACTAAAATAGCATCGGCAGACTTTATCGCGCTGAGTATCGAACCTTTTAAACGCCACCCCGTCTCGCCAATGAATAGTGGGTGAGTTGTTGGAAACCCAGCAGGCAGCTTTACATGCGTTGTCGTGCGTGCATTCAGCTGTTCGGCAAGCCTAATACGGTCATCCCATTCTGATTCGCTTCGGCGTCCCCGACCACAAAAAATAAATGGTTTCTTTGCCCTTAACAGAATGTCGAGAGCCTCTGAAAGCGCCTTTTTTGGTGGTTCCGTATCTTCCGGCGCTGAGTAATACTCAACACCAACAGGATTTCGTTCGAAGTCAATTTGCTGCTCCTGAATTGTCACGTCAAGATTCACATATACAGGACCTGACGGTGCCGTATTTGTTAGCATAACACCTCGATGAATCGCTTCGACAGCGGCTTGTGGTGATGCTGGCTGGTCGTCCCACTTTGTAAAGCCGCGAACTATACTACCTTGGTCGATTGCGGTATGAATCCATTCAATCCACGGGCGGCGTCTCGCGGCGTCTAACGGACCCGTTGCCCCAAGAATGAGCATTGGTATACGGTCGCACCATGCATTAAATACACCCATCGAAGCGTGCATTAAACCCACATTTGAATGAACAGCCACGGCCAGGGCCTTATCTGTAATTTTGGCATAGCCTTGGGCGATGCCAACAGCATGTTCCTCGTGCATGCAGGTAATTATCTTGGGCGTATGGTTGCCAAGATAATTGACCAAACTGTCATGAAGCCCGCGATAGCTGGCGCCAGGATTCAAGCAAATGTATGGAAATTCATGTTCGCGCAATGCCTCTGCGATGATATCACTGCCATAAATTGAACCGTCTGCACTTGATGGTGGTGGCGTTTTTTCGGGTTCATCATTCATCACAGGTGAGGATCCTTTGATAAGTGGGTTTGCTTTGACTATATCAGTTGGCCGCTGAGACGACGGAGCTGGATAAATTGGTCACCCAGCAAAGACTGGGGCCATGGAGTATGCAAAAGTTCATGAAAAAGGAACCAAGTTCCCATTAGGAATGGGATAATTATCAATGTTGCGGTCACCGGCTTTACCTTGCCCTCAAACGTCATGTAGAAAAATACAAAAAACCCAATTGCAGGTAACATTCCGATCAGGAATATGCCCAGCACGAGAAAGACTAACCAAATAATCTGCCTCACCGCTGCGGAGAGCGGTTCACTATTTTCGACGTGTAATGGTGGTATTTTGCCAAGATAGCTGAAAACAAAAAACCCAAAAGCCGCTATGAGACCTGCGCACGCAACTGCTTGCGGCAACATCCTTGCCGGAAGTTCCCATCCTGATGATGAAAAAAATACGTAAAACATCAACATTATGACGCCAACCCACAACGACAGATCAGCAACGCGCTCTCTTAATGACGCGTAGCTGATCGGCTTGGCATCTTGTTTCGTCGACTCATCATGGTGTGTAGCTTCCGTACTCTGCCAGCTTGGCAAAAACCTAATGATTAAGGGGCGTACCAATAGAAAAGAAATAATTAGAATAGCTAAAAAAGGAATTGGTTTTAACATCCATTCCAAGCCATAGCGCAAGTGCGAAATAAATAGATAATTTTCCACTAACCCGCCTAAAACAAATGCGAGTATTAAAGGAGGCCGAGGCCAATTTAGCCGCTTCATCAACCAGCCAAGAACACCAAAACCAAGCAAAACAACGAGATCTGCATAATCCTTGGCTCCCTGATATGCACCAATTACCATGATGCCAAAAACCAGTGGTACCAGAAGACCGGCGCGTATCGTTGCAATCTTCGCAAAATGCCCAGCCATCAGGAAGCAAAGCCCAGCGCCAAAAATATTGGCAATGGCAACCGTCCAGATCAATGTAAAGGTTACATCTAGTTGCTCATCAAGCATCCTCGGGCCCGGTGCGATCCCGTGGATTAAAAAAGCACCAAGCAAAATAGCCATCGAAGCAGAGCCAGGAACTCCGAAGGCGAGTGTTGGAACTAATGCACCACCCTCTTTTGCATTATTCGCGCTTTCGGAGGCGATAACGCCTCGAACATCGCCTTTTCCAAAGGTATCCTTAGCACCAGGGACAGATCTTGCCGCATAGCCGTAAGAAATCCAATCAATAACATTTGCGCCCAACCCTGGTATGGAGCCTAATAACGTTCCGATGCTTGAGCATCTGAGCACAAGCCACCAATTCTGAGCTACATCACGCATGCCGGCAAGCTGATCCCAAGCTGACATTTTGTCTGATTTTTTGGAAATACTGCGTCTCGATGCCCCAAGATCAATCATCTCGGGAACAGCAAACAAGCCAAGGGCAATCGGAACAAGGCTCAACCCATCCCATAGATAAAAGTTGTCAAACGTCCATCTTAACTCACCAGTTTGTGGTTCATCGCCAATTGTTGCAAAAAGTAGTCCCAAACAGGCCGCCACAAGCCCTTTGAATAGCGCGCGATGACTCAACGAAACAACAAGGGTCAACCCGAGTAGACAAATTGCCAACAATTCTGGTGTTCCCACTGCCATAATAAAGGGACGGATGACCGGAATTGAAATGGCCAGTACGAAGGCGCCAAACAAACCGCCACAAACTGACGCAGTGAAAGCAGCACCGAATGCGCGCCCTGCCTCACCGTTCTTTGCCATTGGATGACCATCCAAGACAGTTGCAGCAGACCCAGTTGTTCCGGGTACGCCGAATAAAACTGCGGGTATTGTGTCGGATGTTGTTGTCACCGACTGAACACCCACAAGAAACGCTAATGCTGTGAAAGGATCAAGGGCAAATGTAAAAGGCAATAAGAGAGCCAAACCCACCAAACCACCAATACCCGGAATAACACCAATAATTAATCCAAGTAGCGTTCCTAAAGCAACAAATAACATGCGATTTGGGTCAGTTATAATCAAAAGTGCATCACTTGCAGCTTCAAGCATCAAATTTCTCCCAACCGACATCTTAAATTAAAAATTCGTTACAAAAACTTTTTGTTCAGTGTGCCGTTTTGTATATTTTGTTATACCGTATGACGAAGTTGCTAGACTTACAAACTGTTTTTTGGTTTGCTTAAGTTAAGAGAATAAAGATCGCAGTAACAAATTCTCTTTTTTGGAAATATGGGAGGAACAAAATGAATCTTATCAAAACAATACGCACCGTTGTCGCGGCCAGTGCTGCGGTCGCGTCGGCGGCCATGTTGTCTTCAATTGCGCAGGCTCAATCACTTGAGGATGTTTACAAAGGAAAGACGGTCACAATCATGCTCGGGCACCCACCAGGTGGTTCTTATGATTTGTACTCTCAGCTTGCTGCAGAGTTTATGGGTAAATACATCCCTGGCGAACCAGAGATTATTGTACAGCACCGTCCCGGTGGTGGTGGACGCAAAGGAGCGTCGTTCTTTATTAACAAAACCGAGCCTGATGGCCTGACATTTGGCGTATTTCCCGACAGTCTTGGACAAATTCAATTTACAAGGCCAAAGGCTGCTAAATGGGATGCACGAAAATTCCGCTATATCGGTCGCTTTTCAACTGCAAACGTTGGTTTTGCCGTACGTGTTGATAAGGCAACATCGATAGACGAAATGCGTAAGAGGGAGTTGGTAGTTGCCTGCACGAGCAAAAATGCGCGGGCTGCGCAGCAATCGGCTGCTTTGCATAATCATGCAGGCTTTAATTTTAAAATAGTTGCTGGTTACAAAGGTTCACAAGCCACGGTTATGGCATCGTTGCGAGATGAAGCTGATGTGTATTCACAAAACTATGCTTCATTCGTCTCTGATCCCGCAGACCTTGGCGAAGGCACGATGAAAATACTTATTCAAACAGGTTTAGAGCGTGATGCTGGCATGCCTGACGTCCCGCTTATGCAAGAACTTACAGATGACCCAACTGGAAAGGCAGTACTAACGTGGCTAGGATCGTCAGCCCCTATTGGCCGATCGATGATGATCCATCCTGATACGCCTGAATATATCGTTCAGGGTATTCGCACTGCTTTTCAAAAAATGTTGAAAGATGATGCGTTTCTTGCTGAAGCAAAAAAACGCAATGCTATTATCACACCTGGAACTGGTGAAGAGCTTGAGGCAATCTTGGCCGAACAAATGTCTGCTAGCGATGACCTAATTGCAGCTGTCCGAGAGGCAATCGATACTTCTGATGCAAAAACTGTAAAATGAAGAAAGTTGCTGTTACCGTATCACAAATTGATACGGTAACAGTTTTTAAATAAATAATGTAACCAGCCATATTCCAAGTGCGCAGACAGGGTTAGGATCAACAAAATGGGTAACAAAACGTTGGCATATGCACCCGTTGATCTTCAGGATCATCTTCAACGTCTTGAAGAGAGAAATTTACTCCAGAAAATTCACCGTAAGATTGATAAAAATAGCGAATTACACCCCTTAGTCCGTTGGCAATTTCAGGGCGGTATTCCAGCCGAGAAACGCAAAGCGTTTTTGTTCGATAATGTCACAGATGCCAGCGGTAAAACTTTTGATATGCCCGTGGTTGTTGGTGCACTCGCAGCGAGTCCAGAAATCTATGCAACTGGTCTTGGAGTTGAAGTTGAAGAAATAGGAGATGTTTGGAACCGTGCCATGGTTAATCCCATCGAGCCCGTGACTGTTGATAATGCGCCTTGCCAACAAGTTGTTATGACAGGCGCAAATCTTACGCGCCCTGGTGGTGGTCTGGCATCACTTCCGGTTCCAGTTTCAACGCCAGGTTTCGACGCATCACCCTATCTAACGGCAACACTTGTTGTTACAAAAGACCCAGAGACCGGTGTACGAAATATGGGCACATATCGGGCTCAATTGAAGGCACGTGATCGCTTGGGTGTTCGCATGGCGAGTCGACTTGGTGGTGCGGGCGGCTATCAGCATTGGTTGAAATATCAAAGCCGCGGTGAAAAGATGCCGGTCGCAATTGTGCTTGGCTGTGCGCCTGCAATTCTGTTTACAGGCCCACAGAAACTTCCAATCGATGAGGATGAAATGGCTGTTGCGGGAGGGCTCATGGGTGCACCTGTTCGCACAACGCGTTGTAAAACAGTCGATTTAGAAGTCCCAGCTGACGCTGAAATTATCATCGAAGGGGAAATTGAGACGGAATATCTGGAACCAGAAGGACCATTTGGCGAAAGCCATGGGCATGTTGCCTTAGAAGATTTCAACATGTCGATGACGGTCACGGCAATTACCATGCGCCGGAAGGCTGTCTTCATTTCAATCATAAGTCAGGTCACACCAAGCGAAAGCTCCACCCTAAAGAAGGTTGCTTACGAGCCACTGTACTTAGGACACCTTAAAAAAACCTTTAATATTAAAGGTATCCAGCGGGTTGTGATGCATGAACCATTAACAAATATACGAAAAGTTATATTCCTTCAATTTGATCGAAGTGTGCCGCAAACCGAAGTTTGGCGGGGACTGCAAGCCGCAGCCTCTTTGCAGGCACAATGCGGGAAGGTGGTCATTGCCGTCACCGAGGACGTTGACCCAAATAATGCAGATGCAGTTTTCTGGTCTATCGCCTATCGTGCAAATATTTCGACAGATGTTCACGTTACACCATACCGATCAGGTGGTCATGGCCCAAAGTCAGGGCGCCAAACCGATGCTACTCTTATGATTGACGCAACGCTGAAGGCAGATATGCCGCCTTTGGCGCTTCCGAGAAAAGAGTTCATGAGTCGGGCACAACTTATCTGGGAAGAGCTTCAGTTGCCACGTTTAACCCCACAACCACCCTGGCATGGCTATGAGCTTGGGGACTGGTCTGATCAATGGAACGAATATGCAAAACGTGCGGTTGACGGTGATTGGGAAACAAACGGCTCCATGACAGCGGCCGGTCAGAGAGGTGGAATGAAGCCTGAGACGCCTGTCCGTGACGTTGAAAAATGAGACTCAAAAAATCATTTACGCCATACATAAAGTTACGGGAGTTTGTTGTTGAACGTCAGATAAAAAAGGTCATCTTTGCGCTTTTTCTAGGCGGAGTATCCGGTTACCTTTTCTATTTGGCATCCCTTCCTTTACCATGGATGCTTGGGGCCATGTTCATCAACATTATTGCTGCATTGTTACGTTTGCCGGTTGCGGGGCCAACGAAGTTGAGACCCACCGTTGCCGTTGTCATTGGTGTAATGCTGGGATCAAGTTTCACGCCAACAATCTTTGATCAGATTATCTATTGGGTTCCATCGCTGATTTTTATGGCCCTATACCTATTTGTTACCGGGTTAGTAATTATTCCTTATTACAGAAAAGTTGCGGGCTTTGACCTTTCAACCGCCTATTTCGCAGGCATGCCCGGAGGACTAATGGAAATGATGATTATTGGAAAAGAAATGGGTGCGGATGAGCGTTCGATTATTTTGGCTCATACCAGTCGTATCGTTCTCGTTGTGGCCCTGGTTGCTGTTTGGTTTCGAGTAGTACAGGGGATTGACCTAATGGAACGGCCACAGTTTGGCACCCCATTATCTCATATACCAGCCATTGAGTTAATTACCCTATCAGTTGTTGGCGTTTTAGGCTATTTCTTAGGCCGTTTTGTTCACCTACCCGCTCCAATGCTCCTCGGGCCAATAATTGTTAGTGCGGCTGTACACGTGTTAGGATTCGTGGAAAATCCGCCGCCAAGTGAGTTGGTAGTTATTGCCCAAATTTTTCTAGGTACGATCTTTGGTTGTCGATTTACTAATGCCGAGCCCAAAGCAATCTTGCGAGCCATTTGGCTTGGGTTGGGTGCGACTTTGTTAATGCTCACACTTACATTTGGCTTTGCAATAGCGCTTCATGAGATTTTTGAGCAGTCAGTAGAGGAGCTGGTATTGGCCTATTCGCCTGGCGGACTAGCAGAGATGAGCCTTGTAGCGCTTGCAATGAACGCTGATGTTGCCTACGTATCCACCCATCACGTCGTCCGGGTATCATTGATAATGCTAGTGGCCCCACTGCTATTTCGGTTTTTATTGAGATCAAAGGAAAAATCTTCATACTAAAAAGGGGGTAAGATTTGCTTGTAACCATAGTTGTTATGGATTTATGAGCCTACTTTTGGCTGGATTAAATTGATGAAAATGTACTTTGGTCACTCTAGTTTAACGAGATATTGAATGGATCGTAGGTTGCAACTCAGTTTTCGTTTGAAAGTGGACTGTTAATGAAGCAGGAAGTCATCTCAAGTGGGGTGCTAGCGCCTATTCATTCTGAGTCAGCACCTCTACGTTCAAAAATAATGGACGCTATACGGCATGCTATCGAACTTGGCACTTTAAAGCCCGGTGCGCGCCTCATCGAAAAAGACTTATGTCAACGCCTTGCAGTAAGTCGCACTTCTTTGAGAGAGGCCCTTCGCGAACTTGAATCTGAGGGTATTATCGAAAGAGGTTCGGCGCGCGGATTAACCGTCGTAAAATTGTTGCCTCATGATGCGGCAAATATCTATCGTATTAGGGCGCAGATTGAAGCCCTCATTTTTCAACAATTCACAGAAAATGTGAATGATGCTCAGCTGCTTATTATTCATGATATTTATGAAGAATTGATCTCAGCCTACGATCAAGGAACATTTTCGGCTATTTCGCGTGCCAAAATAAGCTGGCACAATTACGTTTGCGAAGTAGCGCAAAATCATATCGCACTTGAAATTCTCGCCCGCCTCACCTTGCGAACAGCGCAATTACGCAGAAAATCTGTTGTTCGCAAGGAGCGGCAAAAGCAAAGCATTATCGAAATTAGAATGTTGATGGACGCTATAAAGAGGCGGGATTCCGTAGCTGCGGGCGAAATAGCTCGGCTTCATGTAATAAATGCCTCGATATCAGCATTAATGCCAAAAAACTTCGACCTTTCTGAGTGAACAGTACATACTAAATAGGCTTGCTTTTAGCAATTTGTAAAGCGGACCACACTGCCTCGGGTGTGGCTGGCATATCGATGGGTCCGGCGCCAACGCTGTCCAATGCATCACAAACTGCGTTCATCACCGCCGCCAAAGCACCAACGGTACCAGCTTCACCAGCGCCTTTAGCACCCAACAAATTGCTGGTTGTTGGCACTGGTTCACTAATCACTGAAACGGGCGGCAAATCGTGGGCTCTCGGCATAGCGTAGTCCATAAAACTCGCCGTAATCAGCTGCCCATCATTTTGATCATAAATAACTTGTTCCATCAGAGCTTGCCCCAAACCTTGCGCTATACCCCCGGTTATTTGGCCTTTCAACAATTGTGGATTTATAACTGTCCCAACGTCATCAACAACCAAGTATGAGACGACATCAACAAGACCAGTTGTTGGGTCAATTTCTACCTCGCAAACATGGCAACCATTTGGGAAAGTTGCGTTATTAGCGCTACCGTTGAATTCAGCTACAATTGGTTCGCTATTACCGCGCACCAGATCAATGAAACTTATGGATCTATTTTGCAGTCCCGCGCGGTAGCGACCGTTCTCAAACGAAATCTTCTCTAAAGTGCAATCAAGCGCATCTGCTGCTGCTGGGCGCATTGTCTCGATTAGGTCTTTGCTACATTTTACGATTGAGGTACCAGCCGCTGCAACAGTTCTGGAACCGAAGGTGCCTGTGCCGTCTGGCGCTGCACGTGTGTCACCTGCGATCAATGAAACAGATATTGGATCAATGCCAAGCTCCGACGACAAGATTTGACCGAATATGGTTGCATGCCCTTGGCCGCAATCTGATGATCCGGTAACTAGTTCCACCTTGCCGTCTGGCGTTAATGTTATTCGGGCAAATTCGGAATGGGGCTTGCGCTCTGGACCTCCGGCGATTTCGATTGGACTGACGATGCCAAACCCGCGAAGTTTGCCGCGCGATCTACTCAGCGTACGTCGGGCCTCAAAGTTTGCCAAATTTGCAGCATTCAGTGCAGTCTTATAAATCTTGGGAAAGTCACCACTATCATATGTGAATACGAACCCAGTATCAAAAGGCATCTGGAATGGTTGGATCATATTGCGCTGGCGCAATTCAATTCTATTAAAATCCAGCCGTTGTGCTGCGATGTCGATTATACGCTCAATAATGTACGTTGCTTCAGGCCGCCCAGCCCCACGATATGGCGATATACTTTGAGTGTTGGTAAACACGCCCTCAATCAACACGTAGGTTGCTGGAATATCGTAAACGCCGACAACACCTCCAATATTTCCAACCACGGGATGGATAGTGGAGGGCCCAATATTGGCACCAAGATTTGCCTTAATTCTGACATCTAGGCTTAAAAATTTGCCTCCTTCATCCAATCCAAAAACAATATCCACGATTTGTTCACGCGCGTGAGTATCGCTTTGAAATGACTCCAATCTTGTTGCATGCCAGCGCAACGAACGCCCGTATTTTCGTGATGCCCACAAGCCAACAGCGTATTCTGGAAATGCCGTATTTTTCATGCCAAACGAACCGCCACAATCTTGGGCAATTACCTCGAGAGAGTCCAGCTCTATTCCTAGTGCAGTTGCAAGATCGTGTCGGATTCGATTTGGCGTTTGGGTTCCGATTTCAAGCCGATATTTACCCGTATCGTTGTCGTAGCTGGCACGCAGCGCTCGCGTTTCTATCGGGGCGGCAGTCACTCTGGAAATTTTTAACTGATGTTCAATAACATGTGCGGCTTTTGAATTCGCCATTTGTACGTTCGCGGCATCACCTTTCTCAAAACAAAAGCATCGATTGTCAGGATACATTTCCCAGACACATGTTGCATCATCTATCAAAGCATCTTTAATGCAAGTCACTGCTTGGTTGGTCTCAAAAATTATTTCTACGGCCTCCTGCGCAAGCTCGGCGCTTGTTAGATTGGTCGCAATAATACCCAAAATTATTTCACCACAAAATCGAACTGCACCGTCTGCTAAGGGGGTAAAGGGTGGTTCCCTCATCGCTCCATTATCAGGACCGGGAAAACGCGCGCGCGGTTGAAACCCACCTGCATGGCTAGCACGCATTTCATCCCATCCAAAAATAGCAATGACACCATCAACGGCATAAGCATGTTCAATATTAATATTAACAATGTTCGCTGCAGCATGTGGAGAGCGAACAAATACCAATACGGCATCGTCCTTTTCGCCGATATCCTCCGTATACTTACCTAGGCCACGGAGTAGGTAGTCATCCTCAAATCGAAGTTGGGATTGGCCAATCTTTGTCATCACATAAACCCTCAAGAAATAACGCGTTAAGTTTACCTGCCACATCGTCTGTTTGCCACCTTGTAGTGTAGACAAACTGAGCTCTTTGTCATACATTAATACAAAATAGACAAGCCCACAGCCCGGAATGTGAAATTTAATCCGGAATGTGAAATTTAATTGGATCCAACTTTTGGGTATTCTTAAAAGACTTATCAATCGCATTCCTGAGAGCTTTCTGGTCGGAGCCTTATTTAATTGGCTAAAAAGATGATAAAATTGAGTTAAGAAAGGAGTGCTTAGGAATGGGGAAATTTGACGGCCTACCGATAGAAAAAACTGCAGTCGTAAAAAGTTTTGATGAGGCTTTTACTAAAAATATCGGTCAACCGATAAGGCGAAAAGAGGATCACCGGCTATTAACAGGCGCAGGTCGATTTACTGACGATTTTACTCTTCCTAATCAGAGTTTTGCCGCAATGGTGCGTTCACCCCATCCGCATGCTCAAATAAATAGTATTGATTCTACAGAGGCGCTTGCGATGCCGGGTGTGCTCACGATCATAACTGGCTCAGATATAAAAAAAGCTGGCCTTGGACCAATCCCACATAATCCGATTCCAAGTACGAATTATGATCTGACTTTATGTGCACCAAACGGTACCAGGCCGGCTGTTGATACCCATTATCTTCTTCCGCTTGACCGTGTTCGTCACGTGGGCGAGGCGGTTGCCATGGTTGTTGCCGACAGCATGCAACAGGCCATGAATGCAGCTGAAGTAATCTTTGTCGATTATTCAGTTTTGCCACACGTTACCGAGTCAAAAGCTGCCGTCTTGCCTGACGCCCCGCAACTACATGAGCATATCGACAACAACGTACTGATTGATACGGAGTTCGGTGATAGGGCAACAACGGAAAAGGCTTTTGCAGCCGCAACACATGTTGTAGAACACGAATTTCATATTCAGCGGGTTACCGGAGTTACTATGGAACCCCGCAGTGCACTTGGCAATTATGATGCGGATACAGGGTTATTTACACTTGTTGCCGGGAGTGGTGGCGCGGTGCGGCAACGAAGTGAAATTGCTCAGATGTTTGGAATCGATAATTCCAATCTCCGTGTAGTTTCGCCGGACGTCGGTGGAAATTTCGGCACCAAAAATCGCGTTTATGTAGAATTTGGTTTAGTGTTGTTTGCAGCGCAAAAAGTTAACAGGCCAGTTAAGTTCACAGCAACACGAACCGAGTCATTCCTGACAGACTATCAAGGGCGCGATTTGGTCACGCACATAGCCCTTGCGCTGGATGAAAACGGCAAATTTTTGGGGCTGAGGTGTGATAATATTTCTAATGTTGGGGCGCATTGCGTATCGTTATCGCCACTTGGAAAAGGGTCTGGGCTGATTACCGGTTCCTATCATTTTCCAACTGCTCTTTTACGGGCGCGCGCTGTCTTTACCAATACAATGTCAACCCAAGCTTATCGCAGTTCTGGCCGCCCTGAGGTTACATACGCCATTGAACGTATTATCGAAATTGCGGCGCGGCGGCTTAACATTGACGCGCTGGAATTGAGGCGTAAGAATTTGATTCCTCCATCAGCAATGCCCTATGTCAACGCCGTTAATTCGCGTTATGACAGCGGCGAGTATGAGATCAATATGGATCGGGCGTTAGCGTTGGCTAGTTGGAACGAGTTTGACCTGCGCAAAAAAATAGCTGCTGAAAGAGGTTTATTGCTAGGCCGGGGATTAGCAAATTATGTAGAATCCTCAATTGGGTCACCACTAGAACAGGCTGAAATGACTGTGAACACGGATGGTACAGTTGATTTAGTAATTGGCACTCAACCTAGTGGGCAGGGCCATGAGACGAGTTTTGCTCAGGTTGCTGCCGATCTCACCGGCATTCGTTTTGAAAATATTAACATCATACTGGGTGACACAAATATTGTTTCTATTGGCGGCGGATCTCATTCCGGAAGGTCAATGCGCCATGCGGCCACGGTCATTGGCCTTGCCTGTGATGACTTGATAACTGAATGTCGGAAGCGCGTTTCTGTAATACTTGATTGTGCTAGCAACGAGGTTGAGTTTAGTGATGGTTTATTTATTGTACATGCTTCAAACCATAAATTGACGTTCGAAGATATTGCAATTCAAACCATAGATAGTCACGGAGCACTAAAGGTAATCCGTAAAAATGAAATGCACACTCCGGTATATCCAAATGGAACGGCAATTTGTGAAGTGGAAATAGATCCTCAAACAGGCACTTGCACGGTTACAAAATATACCACCGTCGACGATGTCGGCCGCTGTATTAACCCGCTGATTGTTCACGGTCAAACACATGGTGGAATAGTACAAGGTGCAGGACAGGCATTGTTTGAACATTGCTTTGTCGATCAGGAGTCAGGGCAGCCACTTGCAGGTTCACTGATGGATTATGGAATCTCACGAGCAGATGATTTTCCGAACTTTCAAACAGAAATAGCGGAAGTCTTATCGCCAACTAATCCGCTTGGTATTAAGGCAGGCGGTGAAGGAGGAACGACACCAGCTTTAGCGGCTGTTGTGAACGCCGTCGTGAACGCACTATCTGGGTTTGGCATTGAGGATATAGAAATGCCAGTCACGCCACAACGCATTTGGACAGCAATACATTCCGCTAGGACGCTGCAGAATTAAGGAAATAAACCCTAGCTATAAAAAGCTTTATTTATCTTTTTTACAATGAACTATTTCACGATCGTACAGCGGAGAGGAATATCCAGTGTCAAATAACATACTAAATGTCATTGCCTTTCCCGGCGCTCCAAATCTGCCAACCTTTGCTGCCATGGAACATGGCCAGTTTTTACAGCGCGGTTTTGATGTAAACCTTGAGCTGACGCCGAGTTCAATTTATCAAGCAGAGGAGACCGCTGCAGGCAATTTCGATATTATCTGCACCGCTTTCGACAATGTGGTTGCATATGGTTCGGGTCAGGGTGCGGCAGGGGCTGGTGTAAACCCTGATTATGTTGTTCTTATGGGGGCCACTCAGCTTGAGCTAAGTTTAATAACTGCGCCATCCATTAATAATATTTCTGATCTTGCTGGCAAAAGCATTGCGCTGGATGCACTCACTACCGGCTTTGCGTTCGTGCTTTTTGATATGCTTGAAAGCGCGGGCATAGCTCGAAGCGATGTCGAATTTGTTGCTGTTGGCGCAACGCCGCAACGCTGGCAATCAGTAAAAGACGGTAACCAGGTGGCCACATTGACCATCGAACCATTTACTAGCCTTGCCCTGCTTGAAGGGTTCAATGTCGTCGCAAAATCAACCGACTTTTACTCGGAATATCAAGGTGGTGTTATTGCGACAACAAGATCATTATTGGCAAACCAGCCCGAGAAGGCAAAGGTCTTCATTGAAGCCTATCTTAAGGGACTGACTTGGGTTCTTGATCCAAGTAATGTAGACCATGCACAGACGTTGCTTTCGTCGCGCATGCCGCAAATCAGGCAAAGAGCAATGTTGGCAGTTATGAGCAGCCTCACTTCACCCAAATCTGGCCTTACACCATTTGCGGCGCTGCTAGATAAGGGTATGGACCAAGTGGTTGATTTAAGAAAAAAATATGGTAGCAGTTCGTCGCCCATTGCCCCAGTGGCCAATTTTCTTGATTTGAGTCTTTACACCGATTTGGAGCAGTCTAGCCGCTAAGGTTGAAAGTAATGCCTAATGCCAATTGTCGCTAACATTGAAGATCTAACAAATCAAGAATTCGATTTCGTCATTGTTGGTGGCGGGGCGGCGGGTTGCGCACTAGCGTCACGTCTTTCAGAGGATAGTAACTGCTCGGTTCTGTTGATCGAAGCCGGTAATGTTAGCAAGCACCCATTAATCAGGGTTCCTATTGGCGTTGGCAAAGTATGGGCTCGACGACTTTATGACTGGAATTTGAATAGCATAAAGATACCTAGTCTTGATAACCGAGAAATTGAACTGATGCGCGGAAAAATTTTAGGTGGTTCTTCTGCGATAAATGCTATGTCCTATGTTAGGGGATCGCCGGCAGATTACGACGGTTGGCGTGATGTTGGTTGTGACGGCTGGTCATTTAGCGATGTCGAACCTTTCTTCCGCAAAATCGAAACCTGGACTGGTCCCCAGACGAGTGGCCGAGGCACCGGTGGGCCTGTGACAGTTTCCCCGGCGAAATCCAAAGACACACTTTACGACGCATGGCTAAAAGCTGCCAGATCTCGCGGGTATAACATCATTGACGATTACAACGCTTTATCAAAAAGTGAGAGACTTGAAGGCTTTGCACGTAGTCAGCAAACTATTGGCAACGGCTTTCGTGTAACAGCATTCAGCGCATATCTTGCCCCCCATTTAACGCGTCGCAACTTGCAAATTTTGATTAACGCGCATGTTGCACAGATAAAATTTAAAAATAGTCTTGCTACTCAACTTGATCTTGTGGATGGGCGTAATACAAAGCAATCATTGACAATTAACGGTTCACTGATCCTATCTGCGGGCGCATTTCATACCCCGCATATTTTGATGCAATCAGGAGTTGGTCCCGAGTCCGTATTAAAAAGGGCCAATATTCCACTATGTATTAAGGCTGAGGACGTCGGTCGTCATTATCGTGATCATGTTGCTGTGCAGATTAATTTTCGCCGGAAAGACAAAGGTGAGTTTCACCATAACATGCGGATTGACCAAATTGGTTATAATTATCCAATGGCGGCTTTTTTTGGCCGGGGGCCTGCAACAACATTGCCAAGTGCAATGCATGGATTTGCGAGATTGCGCAATGACACTTTGGTGCCCGACATCCAGTTCCTGTTCCGTGGCGCGCCAAAGCATGCTGCGCCTTGGTGGCCGATTATTTCTTCGGGCTATGAGGATGGATTCGGCATTCGACCAGTATTATTACACCCTGCAAGCGAAGGAACCATTGAACCGGTCAACAATAATCCGTTGAACGCCCCAAAAATCGATGGCCGATATCTTGCCGAGCCGGAAGATATCAAGCGTTTGCTTGAGGGCCTGGATATTGCGATGGCACTTGCTGACGATCCCGCTATGCACAATTTCAGATCGGATAGGGAAAGTCCGATACCGGATAATCAAAAAGACCGCATTGAGTGGATTAAAAAAACCGCGGTTACCGCACATCACCCATGCGGAACCTGCCGCATGGGGCCTGAAACTAGCGCACCTTTAGATACTAATTTAAGGCTGCGCGGCATTAACAACGTCCTTGTTGTTGATGCCTCGGTCTTTCCTCGAACAATTTCTGGTAATATCAATGCCTGCGTTTATATGCTAGCCGAAAAAACTGCCGCAATGCTGACATCGACCAGTCTGTCGAGTGATGTTCATTAGCCAAGCAAAAAACTATTCCTACCCAGACGCATGGGTCACCTGGGGATACCCCGCGTCAGATTAAGCAGGCTGGCCATTATCTCTAACCAGAATAGTAATGTTTCCGCTCTCAACCTTCATCGAAATGTTGAAAAACGGCTCATTGAAATTTACCTATGCAATTATGTTGGATTTGAATGGGTGCCAATCGAAATATTTTTCTTCATCTCGTGTATTTGAAGCGGCACACAGTTTTTCGATAATTATGAACTTAAATAGGTAATCTGCGTCTAATTAAATTTCGAGTGCAACTGCAACTTGGTCTTTGTAGATTAAGAAAACTTCTTTGCTCTCAATAATATTTCAAGGGGTGAAATGTGTTATCACATAAAAATATTCTTAATTTATTGCATTAATTAAGTTACTACGCGATGCATCTGCCGAAAGCTTGTTTTTCGCGTCATTCCGTATGACTTTAAGTATTTGCTTTACGACATTGATGAAGGTTTCTTGATGCTTAAAGAAACACTTAAGCAACCCTGGATGGTTTTGCATACCATTATTTGATGCGTTGTTCACCATTTTTTTACTTAACTTTCAGACCCGGATAGAGAACTATATATATGAACTGACATATGTTATTCACTTAATAAAATTTTAAATGCTCTTAGAATTTTTCAATAGGTAAGTTTATCGTTTGTTTATTGTATACTTTTATGTTTGAGTTGGGTTTTCCACATCGATAAATGGCATAAGGCTCAAACCATTAATGCCATTATTAATGGTCGGTGTTTTCAAAATTGCTTAAGGGATGAGTACTGCCGCACCAACGGTTTTTCCAGACTCAATGGCCGTATGAGCTTGAACGGCGTCTTTTAAGGGATATTGATAATTAATATTAGCCTGAAGAATGCCATCGCCGATTGCTTTGAAAAGATCACGAGCAGTCCATTCCAAATCCGAACGT
>MDTB01052408.1_pt1 | contig 19783 bp, 21 predicted proteins | sample 811161 | NCBI WGS metagenome assembly MDTB01 (sample SAMN05326650, study PRJNA326480) | marine metagenome | isolation source: seawater | place: Mediterranean Sea | collected 2009 | reverse complement strand
GCTGACCAGTACTAATAGCTCAATTGGCTTGATTTATGCACTGAAAAAAATTTTCAGTTAATTAATGATAATTAAATTTTTACTGATATTTATTTAATGTATTTTTTTTTAAGAACTTCGTTCTTTTTGATATCTTTGTTTGATCTTTTGTTTAAAATTTGGAAATAATTCTCAGAACCTAATCCTATATTAGGTCTAAAACAATCAATATTTTTTGAATTAAAAAGTTCATTCTTTTTTATGTCTTTTATAGCATAAATTGATCTTCTGAAAATTTTACTACTTTTTTCAGAAATTTTAGCTTTTTTGTTTAATTTAAAAAATTTTTTACTTAGTGAATAGTTTTTCAATATTCTCAGCTCCTCTGGAGTGATTGAGAATTTCACGTCAGGACTTTTTGAGTCTTTCTTCAGCGTAAAATGTCGTTCAATCATAAAAACACCTTTACTTATAGCCTCAAGCGATGCTTCTATTCCGTCTGTATGGTCAGAGAAACCGATTTGTTTTATACCTGATTTTTTTTTAATCTTATCAATTTCATTAAAATCAATTTCTTTTAAAGGAGTAGGGTAACCTGAGACACAGTATAATAAAATAATTCTATTGTGATATTTTTTAATTATTTGTACTGATGAAATAATTTCTTTTAAAGTTGCGAGACCTGTCGAAAGAATTATTGTTTTTTTTAGTTTAGCAATCTCATTTATAAGCTTATGATCTGTAAGTTCAAAAGAAGCTATTTTGTACAAAGGCGGGTTAAATCTTTTTAAAAAATTTAATGACCTCAAACTAAATGGCGTACTGAATAAAATAATTTTTTTTTTTTTTGCTAGTTTGAAAGCATCTTTATGCCATGAAAAAGGTGTGCAAGCCTGTTTATAAAGTTTCCATAAATTTTTTCCTTTCCACAATCCAGATCTTATTTTAAAGTTTTTAGTTATAATCATATCTTCTGGTTCATAGGTTTGAATTTTAACTAAATCAGCACCAGACTCTTTTGCCTTTAAAATATGAGTTAAAAATTTTTTTTTAGATCCACAGTGATTTGCAGAAACTTCAGCGACGATTAATGTTCTTTTAAATTTTTTGAAATTATTGAAACTAAACATTTTTCTACTTACTAAGTTTATTTAAAAGTTTAGAAATTTTTTTGTCATCAGAATTAATTTTTTCCATCAACTTACCTGCTTCATTAGGAGCATATTTAAAAGCAAGTCTAAGAATATTCATCCAATTTACATTATTTCGAGCTCTTATCTTTTGAACTTTGTTTATCCAATGATTGTGATTATTTAATTTTGCCATAATTCTAGTAAATTAGATATATAATAACATATAAAATTTATGAAGATACAAATTTTAATAAGTAAAAACTCTTGGGCAAATAAATATACTGCTATATTAAAAAAAAATTTAAAGAAATATACAAAAAATATTTTAATAATTGATAACCACATAAAACTAAGAAAGAATTATGATATCAATATTATTTTTAGTTATTTTAAAGTTATAAATAAAAAGTTTTTAAATAAATCAACTTACAATCTTATTCCACATGAGTCCGACTTGCCTACTGGTAAAGGAATGTCGCCTTTAACATGGCAACTACTAAAGAATAAGAATAAAATAGTATTTTCTTTAATTGAGGCTAGTGAAAAAATGGACACTGGAAAGATCTATTTTAAAAGAAAAGTTTATTTTAAAAATGACTTAATATTTGATGAAATTAAAAATATTCAATTTTATCAAAATTTAGAACTAATTAAAAAATTCATGTCATATTTTAAAAGAAATAAAATTGCCCCTAAATCGAAATTACAAAATGGAAAATCTACATATCACAAATTAAGAACAAAAAAAGACAGTCTTCTTAATATTAATAAATCATTGAAGTCACAATTTAATTTACTAAGAACTTGTGATTATAGAAATTACCCGAGTTACTTTTATATGTATAAAAAAAAATATCTTATTAAGATGATTAAATCTAAATGATTAAATATTTAATAATTTCAAAAAAAAAATGGGACATTAAAAATTTTAAAGTTTTGAATAAATCATTTAAATTTTTAGAGAAATTAAATAAAAGAGAAATTACTAAATATTCGCCAAAAATAATTTTCTTTATTCACTGGTCTCATAAAATACCTTCAGAAATATTTACAAATTTCTTGTGTATACAATTTCACTCCTCAAACTTGCCAAAGTTTAAAGGAGGCTCTCCTATACAGCACCAAATAATTAGAGGTTTAAAAAAAACAAAAATTACTGCTTTTAAAGTTACAGATAAAATTGATGGAGGAGATATATGCCTAAAAAATCATTTGATTTTAAACGGCACCGCAGATCAAATTTACAAAAGAATGGAAAAGAAATGCATTTTTATGATTAAAAATTTATCAACAAAAAAAAAATTATTATTTCGTAAACAAAATGGAAAATCATCGTATTTTAAAAGAAGAAAATTTATCGAAAGCAATATTTGTTCTATAAAAACACCTAATTTAAAAAAAATCTTTAATTTTATAAGAATGTTAGATGCACCTGGTTATCCAAAAGCATTTATAGATTTAAAAAAATATAAGATTTTTCTTGAAAAAGCCAAAATAAAAAAGAATAAAATACTGGTAGGAGAATTTAAAATTGCTAAAAAATAAAAAAATATTAGTAATAGCAGCACACCCAGATGATGAAATTCTTGGATGTGGAGGAACTATATTAAAACTAAAAAAAAAAAATAAATTTAAGATTATTTTCTTAACAAATGGTGTTTCAGCTAGATCTAAAAATGAGAATAAAATTTTAAAAAGAAAAATAGAATGTGAAAAACTCTTCAAATTTCTTAAAATTGAAAAACCAGCATTTTTTGACTTACCTGATAATGAACTTGATAAAGTGCCGTTACTTAAAATAATAAAAAAAATAGAGAAGGTTATCGAGTCTTTCAAACCAGAGATTGTATTCACACATTATGAAAATTGTTTAAATATAGATCATCAGATAGCTTATCAAGCTACGATAACTGCTTGTAGACCAATAAAAAATATTTCTGTAAAAAAAATTTTATCATTTGAAGTGCTTTCAAGTACTGAATGGGGGGCATCTAAAAAAAAGACCTTTCAGCCAAATTATTATTTTAAAATAGATAAAGAGATTAAAAATAAAATAAAGGCTATGAAATTTTACAAAAGTGAACTCAAAAAATATCCTCACAGCAGATCGCTAAAAGCTATTGAAACATTGGCAAAATTTAGGGGTATATCATCTGGATTTAAATTTGCTGAAGGATTTATATTAGTCAGAAAATTGGTTGAATAATTATCAAAAAAATGAATAAATTTATCCCCTACGGCAAACAAAAAATTTTTTCCTCAGATTTTTTTGAAGTAAACAAAGCTTTAAAATCAAATTTTATTACTAATGGCGAATATGTAAAAAAATTTGAGAATGCATTTTCAAAATATACGAAAGCAAAATATGCATTATCTTGCTCTAGCGGCACCGCAGCTATTGATTTAGCACTCAAAAGCATAGGTTTAAAAAAAAACGATAATATTATTATCCCATCTATAAACTTTATAGCTGCAGCTAATATGGCAAAATTATTGGGTGCAAATATTTTTCTATCAGACGTAGACAGATCGTCAGGTCAAATGCGTCCTATAGATTTATTAAACTGTATAAAATTAAATAAAATAAAAAAAATAAAAGCTTTTTTCGTCATGTATAATGGAGGTAGCCCAAATTATGTAAAAGAATTTTATAGTATTAAAAAAAAATTTAAAGCGATTTTGATTGAAGATGCATGTCACGCTTTAGGTTCTAAATATTCTATAAAAAAAAATTTTAAAGTAGGAAATTGTAAATTTTCTGATTTAGCCACATTTTCCTTTCACCCTTTAAAGACAATTACTACTGGCGAAGGTGGAATGGTTACTACTAATAATAGAAACTTTTATGAAAAAATTAAGATTTATAGAAATCATGGCATGATAAGAAATAAAACTACTAAAAATAAGTATAATTGGTCATATAAAATAATTCAAGCAGGCCACAATTATAGACTAAGTGATTTAAATTGTGCATTAGGGTATTCCCAATTAAAAAAAATTAATCAAATAATAGCTAAAAGGAAATATATAGCCGATCTATATAACAAAGAGTTAAAAAATTTAAAACATGTTATTAAAATCCCAAAGATTAGCAAAGATCATCAATCAGCCTGGCATCTATACATAATTAATATAGATTTTAAAAAATTAAAAATTAATAGAAAAACCCTTATACAAAAGCTTTATAAGAGTGGAATAACAACTCAAGTGCACTATATACCTACATTCAAACAACCTATGTACAAAAATTTTGATTATAAAGATAAGTTTGAAAATGCGAAAGGTTATTATGAAAACTGTCTTAGTTTGCCAATTTATTATGATTTAAATGCTAAGACAGTTAAGAATATAGTAAAAAAATTAAAAAATATAATCCTCTAATTTTTAAATATGTCTTAATTAAATAATTTATAATTATTTATTTTTTTTAAGCCAATATTTAGTTAAAAGAATATCTCTTTTTTCATGTATATCTACAGAACTTTCAATTTTAAGCGGTAAGACAAATTTACCCATAAAAGTCCATGGAGCTTCTCCATTCTTTTTAAATATTGATTCTGTTCTTATTGTCCAAAAATTATGACAGAGAAAATAATTTTTTTCCAAGTCTTGTCTATTAGACGATATCTTCTTATTAAATTTAAAGAAAGATTTTAAAAATTTTCCATTAGATATTCTTTTTGCTCTAAATGGATGATTGTCATTATTTTCAATTACCGGTACACAGGCAGTTGCCTTTCTATTATTTATTAGCATTCTTATTGATTTCAAAATCCATTGAGCTTTAATTGTCGCAGAATTAGCTAAAAGAATCACTACAATTTCTGGTAAATTTTTCTTATGTTTCAAATGATTTAACGCATGCAATAAAACATCACCGTGAAGTGTGTTGTTCTTTGATAAGGATTTAGGCCTACGAATTGTAACAAATCCAAATTTATTCGCTTGTTTTAATATTTTATTATTTTCACTTGATACAAAAAAGTTCTTAATTAAATTGACCTTTTTAGCTTCTCTACAAGAATATCCTAACAAAGGAATATTATTAATCTTTAATATATTTTTATCCTTTAATTTACTACCTCCCTTACCTGTGAGGATTGCAGCTATTTTAGGAAAATTTTTTCTTACTATTAATTTCATTAATTGTTAATTTTGCACCTTTTTCTAAATTGAAACTTGGTTTCCAGCCTTCACTTTTTAGCTTTGATATATCAGCGTAGCTACCCAATGTATCTTCGAATGTACCTTTATGTACACTAATTTTTATTTTTAGGTTTTTTAAAATACTTTTTATAAGATTAATTACTTGTCTTACGTAAGTTTTTTTTCCTGTACCAAGATTCATTAACCAGTTTTTTTTATTTCTAGGATTTATAAGTAAGCCCTTCACTGTATCAGTAATGTATACAAAATCCCTATATCTATTAAGGCTACCAGTTACATCTATCTTATTTTTTTTTAAAGCCTGAGCTAAATATATTGAAAACATTCCTTGATATAAATTATCAAGATCTTGCCCAGGACCATAACTATTAAATAGTCTAAAAATAGTTACTTTAATCTTTTGCATCATAAGTCTTTGAAATAGTTTTTCAGAATATAGTTTTGACATTCCATAAATAGACTTTGGGTTGCAAATGTGATCTTCTTTAAATTTTTTTTTACTGTCGCCATAGACTGCCATTGATGAGGTAAAAACTACCCTCCTAGGTCTTGTTTTTTTAGCCCATTCACAAAAATTAAGACTTCCTAAGATATTATTAGTTATGTCATTTTTGTTATCAACTTCACTCAACCGGCTCGAAGTTTGTGCAGCTAAATGGAAGGCAACATCATATTTCTTTCTAAATTTTTTAAAAATAGCAACCTTCGAAACATCACCTTTAAAAAATCTCAAATTATTTGAAACTATACTGTTTTTTTTATTTGGTAGATCAATTAAGTCTACTTTACATTTTGATTTAAGTAATTCTTTTGCTAGATGTTGATCTATAAATCCACAACCACCGGTAATTAGGTAATTTTTCATTAAATATTGTCTTTAAAATATTTTGATATAAAAAATCTAAAATTTTCTAATTCAGTTGATGTCTTTACTTCAAGAGATTGTAGCCAAGAAACTTTGTGATTATAAATTTTTTTACCATATAACGTTCCAAATTTTTTCATATAATCTCCAGAAACAATATATGCTCCATTAGTAGATTGAAAAAACGATGGAAGTTTTGCTCTAGAAACAGTTTCTTTATTTGATTTAAAATTAATTGATTTTTTGACATCGAATAAATACTCTTTTAATTCAATTGAGGTAAAACCACTGTCAAATTTATTTTTATGCTTTTTATATTTTTTAATAAATTTATTTATATCTTTGTCGGATAAGAAAGGGGCAGTTGGATTTAACCATAAAATTTTTTTATTGTAATATTTTGATCCAACAAATTTATATAATGCGCCTAATGATAAATTTTTCTTTCTCATTAGAACCTCAATATTGTAGTTTTTCAAAAGTGCAGCAATTTTTTTACTTGGTGTCGTTACAACAATTTTTTCTAAATAATTTATTTTCAAGGCTTGAGAAATTTTCCATTCGAGTAAAGTCGTGTTACCCCAATCAATCAAATCCCCTAAATTAGAATAATTGTTTTTTTCCAACGCTGGTATTATGCAAATTAATTTTTTCATTTACGAGTTCCTAAATTAGACAATCTATTAATTTCAGAAGTTAACTTAATGTCATTTAATTCTTTTTTTTGCATTATATAAATTTCTTCAAATTTTAATGAATTATTAAGAGCAGATTTTTTATTTAAAAAGATATTGGTAGGCAACATCACTTTTCTAGTTTCAATCTTGTTAAGAATTTTACTTATATTTTTCTCTTTAGAATATTTTTTAATAGTATCTGCATTAACACTTCCACCTACTGTGGTAGTAAGGTTATATTTTTTGGCTGACTTACTTATATATTTAATCTTTTTGAAAATAAAATCACTGTTTGGAAAAATATTTTTATTAAAATAACTTGCTGACAAATCACTCCTACCAACCGTAATATTATGAATTTTACCTGAAGCAATTTGAAGTATATCTTTTAAATTATTTAATCCACTTTTTGTTTCAATGTTTATACTTAAGTGTGCTTTTTTTTTAAGTTGAAGCTTATCAACTATATCAATAAATTTTTTTGCCCCGAATTTTGTTTCCACCATTGGTGCGATAATTCCATCCACACAAAGCTCTAGACAATTATAGATATCATTTAAAGCTTCCACTCCACCGATTTTTACAAAAAGTTTTGTTTGCATTTTATTAGTAATACTTCTTAGCCTTGCAACATCTATATAGGCACTTCCCTCAGCCTCAAACTCTGATTTAATTCCAATTAAATTGTATTTGGTTTTTAAAATTTTTAATTGCTTTAATAATGCTTCTTGAAAATCAGAATTCATTGACTTATAACTATACTATTGTTCAAATATTGTACAGTACAATTATAGTTAAAAAAATGCTCTCAGAGTTTAATTAGTATAAAGAAGCGTAACCATGAAAAAAATATTGAAATTATTGAAATTTTTAAACACTAGAAAATTTTTTTATGATAAACCTCCTGAAAAAAAAATTATTATTTTTGACACTAAAAGTGAAAAATTCATTTCTTATCTATTCGAAAAAAAAGAATATTATGTTTTAGATGTCTCGCTTGATAAAATAAATCTTTATATAATTTTAAAATTAATTTTGAATTTTAAAAAATTAAATTTTCACAACTATTTTTATGAAATTATTAAAAAAATTAACCCAGAATATATTTTTACTTTTATAGATAATGCTATTTCATATTACAGACTTAAAAAGGAATTTAAGAATATAAAGTTTATTTCTATTCAAAATGGTATAAGATTTGTTACTGGGGATATACTAGAACATTTTAAAACTGACAAAAATATTTACTTTATAGATCATTATTTCACGTTTGATGAAAATTATACAAACGCGATAGGTAAACATATTAAAGGTAATTATAGTATCGTTGGTTCTTTTAAAAATAATTCGTTTTCAATAAATAAAAATTATGAAAAAGGATCCATTTGTTATATTTCTCGAATGTCAGATATTTTCCTGGATTTTTCAAATACAATGAGTCAAGATAAGTTGAAAAAAAATTATGATAATTGGGAAAAAGATCTTTTAAATTTTGTTTTAGTCCTATTAAAAAATATTAAAACACTTTGTCTGGAAAAAAAAACTAAGTTAAATATTTTAGGTTCTAGCCCTAATTTTAAAAAAGAAAATGTTTTATTTGATCATCTTATTGGTAGTAAAAATTATAATTTTTATCCAAGAAAAGAGACTTACGATAGTTACAAAACAATAGAAAAATTTGAGGTTTTAATTAATCCAATGTCGACTTTTGGCTATGAAGCAATTGCAAGAAAAAAAAAGGTGTGTTTTTTTTATGGAGATTTTATTGAAGGTTCTAACATAAACTTGCAACAAGATAATAAAAAGGGAAATTTTTTTTCCGATTCAAATGAATATGGTGAGGTTAAGAGAATTATTAATTACCTAATAGACGTAGACGAGGCAAGCTGGAGCAGTGAACTTAAAAAATACAATAAAAAGAGATTTTTTTACGATAAAAACAATTCAAAAATTAAGGAATTCTTAAGAGTTAATAAAATTACCAAAAAATGGGATAAATAGTTAAGAAACTTTACAATGTTCAAAAAATGAACATTTTTCTGTACAATACTTGAACAAAAAGTTATAAATACAGCATGAAATTAAAACAAGATGAATATAATGTATTGAGGAAGCTAAACCTTAATCCTAAAGACTCCCAAAGAGAACTTGCTAGCAAATTAGGTTTTAGTCTTGGAAAATTAAATTATTGTATTGCAGCACTTAAAAAGAAAGGTTTGATTAAAGTCAAAAATTTTAGTCAAAATAAAAATAAACTTGGATATGCTTATCTTTTAACTCCTAAAGGAATAGCTGAAAAAACAAAACTTACAATCAATTTTATGAAATTAAAGATGAGAGAATACGACGAACTTTCAAAAGAACTTGAACAATTTAAAAAGTAATTTTTATGTGGGTAGTTGCTAATATAAATCAATATTATACGTTTAGAAATTCGATTGACGAATTGTGTCAAGATGAAACCAAAATTTATTTTCCTAAAATTAATCATGAAAAAAATAAAAATATAAAATTTAGGAATTTATTAGGAAATTACATTTTTTGCTTTAACAAAAACTTTAATTTACAAAAAATTAAAGACTTGAAATATCTAAGAGGACTTAATTATTTTTTAGAAAATTCTATTGTAAATCAAGACGAGATTAAAAAATTCATAAAATTTTGTAAATCATTTGAAGATAAAAATGGAGTTTTAACCTCAAATTTTTTTTCAGACATTAAATCTAATAATTATAAATTTATTAACGGACCGTTAAAAAGTATATTTTTTAAAATACTAGAAATTAAAAAAAATAACATATTTGCTGAAACAATGAATAAAAAAATAATTTTAAAAAAAAAAGATAATATTCATTTTTTAAGTAATTAATAATAATAGTTATATGAGCAATTTATATTATAACACTAAAGGTGAAGTGCGGAGCGTTGGCTAAAAATGTTAAATAATAAATCGATACTGATTACAGGAGGAACTGGATCTTTTGGTAAGGCCTTTATTTCAAAGATATTAAAAACTTATCCTAAAATTAGACGATTGATTATTTTTAGTAGAGATGAACTTAAGCAATTTGAAATGGCAAAACAATTTTCTGAAAAGAAATATCCCTCAATTAGATATTTTATAGGGGACATCAGAGATCGATTAAGACTTCAAAGAGCTTTTCAAGATATTGATATTGTTATTCATGCTGCAGCACTTAAACAAGTGCCGACGGCCGAATACAATCCAATGGAATTTATTCAAACAAATGTTATCGGAGCACAAAATATAATTGAAGCTGCAATAGAAAGAAAAGTAAAAAAAGTAATCGCGCTATCCACTGATAAAGCCGCAGCACCAATAAATTTATATGGAGCTACTAAACTTTGTAGCGATAAATTATTTGTTGCTGCTAACAATTATGCTGGTATCAAAGAGATATCTTTTTCTGTCGTCAGATATGGAAACGTGATGGGCTCAAGAGGTTCGGTTATACCTTTTTTTGTTCAAGAAGCAAAATCTGGTAAATTACCAATAACAGATACAGGCATGACAAGATTCAATATCACTCTTGATCAAAGTGTGAAAATGGTTTTAGACTGTCTAAAATTTTCTTTAGGTGGAGAAATTTTTGTTCCTAAAATACCCTCTTATAAAATTACCGATGTTGCAAAAGCAGTATGTCCTTCTTGTAGTATTGAAAAAGTTGGAATTAGACAAGGGGAAAAAATACATGAAGAAATGATTACAAAAAGCGATAGTTTTACCACTATCGATATTGGAAAATACTTTATTATATTACCGTCAAATAAGAAAAAATTTTTAGATTATTACAGTAAAAAATTTAAACTTAAAACAGTACCTAAAGGATTTAGTTATAATTCGGGAAGTAATGAAATTTTTTTATCAGTAAATGAACTAAAGAAGCTTATTAGTGTGAATATAAAATAAAATTTAACAGTATGAATTTAGATAATAAATTAAAAACTTTATATAAAGACGGCCTGGTAAATCTAGGAAATCCTTTTGAAGATAATTTTACTAGTGAGCTAAAAAAAACGAAGAACGAGTTATTTGATTATTTTCCTTTTGGTCAAGATGATAATTTACAAAAAAAAACGTCCTTAGATTTTGTTAGACCAGGAAGTTATATGATTTGGGACATATTAGAGAGAAATTCTATTTTTTCAAAAATTTTAGAACAGAAATATTTTAAAGAGATGGCTTTTAAAGTATTAGGATCAGACTATATTATTAACTCTTTTTATATAAGAAAGACTCCAAAAATAAACGAAACTTTAAATCCACACATTGATTATCAGGGTGGCCTAAGTTTTTCTATTTTACTTGATGACATAAAAAAAAATGAGGGAGAAACTTTTTTTTATCCCGGAAGTCACAAACTTCCCCCGCCACCATTTGTCGATTTGAACAAATACAAAAATAAAGAAATTTCAATAACCGGAAAAGCAGGGGAAACCTTTTTTTGGTTCCCAGACTGTTGGCATGGAAGAAGTCCAAATAATAGTGAAAACGAGACTACAATATTGATGTGTCATTTAGGAAATAATAGTCATCCTCGTATCGACCCAACTGGACGAGTAGTAAATTATAATAAAAACGTTCCATTAAATAAAACTAGTAAAACATTTTTACGAAAATATTTTAGTTTTTTTGGAGAATCGCCAAATAATTTATTAAAGCATTTTATATACTGTATCACTTATTTTAAAATTTCAAAAATTGCAAAAAAAGCAATTTCAGAAAAAATAATTTATACAAGAAAAAAATACGGCACGAACGAAGTAGATAGTTTTTCAATTTATTTATATCTTAAATCTATTAATTATTTAAAATCAGTAAAAATTTTTGTTAAGTCTTCAATTAAAAAAATTCTAGGAAATAAAATTTCAGAAAACATTAAAAAGTTTCAAATTTGAAATGATTTTGAATAAGTTATTTATAGGAACTGCCAATTTTAATAAAAATTATAATTTAATTAATAATTACAAAGTCGAAAAGAGAGAAATTAAAGAGATTTTTAGATATTTAAGAAAAAAAAAAATATTTAACATAGATACGGCCATTAATTACGATAATGAAGGTTTATTGAAATTTTTTTGTTCTAAGTCACACAATATTGTTACTAAAATTGATTTAAAAAATTTTACTTTAAATAAAAAGAACTGGAGCTCCAAAAAAAATTATTTAATTAATCTTAAAGAAAAACTTAAAATAAAAAATTTTTATGGTGTGCTTATACATATCACATCTCACAATGAAATTAAGAATGAAAATTGTAAAAAATTAATTAATTTACTTTTAAGTTTAAAAAAAAAAAAACTAATTAAAAAAATTGGATTTTCAATTTATGAGCCTAAAGATGCAGATGCTATTTTGGGAACTTATAACATTGACCTCATACAGATTCCTCTAAATTTATTTGATAGAAGGTTTGAGAAACAAGGTTATCTTGAAAAATTTAAAAAAAAACACATAGAAATTCATATAAGATCTATATTTTTACAAGGATTATTATTAGAAAATAAAGTTCCAAAAAATTTCAAACACTGGACTAGAAATTTTAAACAAATTGATGAGTGGACATCACTTAATAATATCTCAAAGCTACAAGCTTGCATTCAATATATTTTGGGAATAGCAGAAGTTGATAAAGTGATAATTGGTGTTAATAACTTAAGACAATTAAAACAAATTGTAAAAAATTTTAAAAAACCAAGTAGACATATTAATTTTTCACAAAATTTTGGAAGTTCAAATCTAAAATTAATTGACCCACGTAAATGGATATGAAAAAAAATAAAATTATCGCGATAATACAAGCTAGGCAGACCTCAAAAAGGTTTCCAAATAAGGTACTTAAAAAAATTGGAAAAAATACTTTAATTGAAATTTTGATAAAAAGGCTCAAATTAAGTAAAAAAATCAATAAAATTATTATAGCTATTCCAAAAAATAAAAATCAAAAAGATTTAAAATCTTTATTAAAAAAAAAAAAAAATTGAATTTTTTGAGGGAAATGAAAATAATGTACTTGACCGTTATTATAATGCTGCTCTTAAATATCAACCAAAATACGTTGTTCGAATAACTGCTGATTGCCCTTTAATTGAACACCAAATAGTCGATAAGATTATTAATATTTGTATCAAAAAAAAATTGGATTACGTTTCAAATACTCAACCACCTACATTCCCAGATGGGTTAGACGTTTCGGTATTTACTTTTAATGCACTTAAAAAAGTATGGGATGAGGCTAAATCTGATTATGATAAAGAACATGTAGTAGCATTTATACATAAATCAAAAAAATTTAAAAAATTTAATTACACCAATTTAGAAAACTTATCTCTTGAAAGATGGACTGTGGATGAACCAGAAGATTTTGATGTCATAAAAAATATTATTAAAAATTTTAAGACTTTAAATTTTAGTTGGAGAGATGTTATGAAATTAAAAAAAAAGAAACCAAATTTATTTTGGTCTAACTCACATATTTTAAGAGATGAAGGTTCAATTAAAGGTAAAATAAATCCTGGACAGATATTATGGAAAAAAGCAAATAAGATTATTCCAGGGGGAAATATGCTATTATCAAAAAGACCTAATTTGTTTTTACCGAATAGATGGCCAACATATTTTAAAAAAGCTAAAGGCTGTAAAGTTTTAGGCATTGATAATATAAATTATTTAGATTGTTCAATGATGGGTATAGGCACTAATATTTTAGGATATGGGCACCCCGAGGTTGATGCAGCAGTAAAGAAAACAATTAGTAACGGAAATATGTCCACTTTTAACTGTCCAGAAGAAGTAGAACTATCTGAAAAACTAATACAAATGCATCCATGGGCTCATATGGCTAAACTTACAAGATCAGGTGGAGAGGCCAATGCAGTGGCTATTAGAATTGCAAGATCTTTTACTAAAAATAGAGACAAGATTGCTATTTGCGGTTACCACGGTTGGCACGATTGGTACTTAGCTGCTAATTTGAAAAGTAAAAAAAATTTGCAATCACATTTACTTCCTGATTTAGAAATTAACGGAGTGCCTAAAAATTTGAAGAATTCAACTTTTTCATTTGAATATAATAATATTAACCAATTGAAAGAATTAATAAAAAAACATGACATTGGAATAGTAAAAATGGAAGTTTCTAGAAATATAAAACCAAGCAATCAATTTCTTGAAAAAGTTAGAAAAATAACTCAGTCAAGGGGCATTATTTTAATATTTGATGAATGCACATCAGGTTTCAGAGAAAGTTTTGGTGGTTTGCATTTAAAATATAATGTCATTCCAGATATTGCAATTTTTGGAAAAGCACTTGGAAATGGCTATGCAATAAATGCAGTAATTGGCAAAAAAGATATAATGAATTTTGCTAAAACTAGCTTCATTAGCAGTACATTTTGGACTGAAAGAATAGGCCCCTCAGCAGCATTGCAAACATTACATGTAATGAAAAAAAATAAATCGTGGAATTTCATTTCGAACCAAGGAAAAAAAATAAAAAAATTTTGGTTTGAAGAGGCTAAAAAAAATAACTTAAAATTAGAAACATTTGGACTAGATGCTTTAGCTCAATTTAGAATTAAAAGTGACAATTTTCAAAAATACAAAACTTTTATTTCTCAGGAGATGTTAAAAAAAAGAATACTTGCTAGTAATTCAATCTACTTATCCACTGAACACAATAATAAAATTTTACAAAAATATTACTATAATATGAAAAAAATTTTTAAGATAATTGGAGAATGTGAGATCGATAGAAACATAGATCAATTACTTGAGACACCAATTTCAGTTAATACCTTTAAAAGATTAAACTAAGTTTTTTAAAATGGAAATAATTAATCAGTTTTTATTCATTTTTACAAAAAAAAATAAAATTAATTCACTCGTGTGTGTAATTCTTATTTTATTAGGTGTTTTACTTGAAATGCTGGGAGTTGGCTTAATTATTCCAATTTTGTCAACTTTAACGAATGAAGGTCAAAATAGTTTTTTTGACTTTAAAAAAGTTTTTCATTTATTAAATTTTGAAAAGATTCCAGATAAAAAAGAAATAATACTCATATTTGTATTTTTTTTATCAATAATTTATTTTTTAAAAACAATTTTCCTTCATTTTCTTTCATGGTATCAATCGAAATTTATATGTAATTTAGTTGCTGAATTGAAGCTAAGATTATTTAAAAAATATATATTTCAAGATTATACATTCCATTTACAAAGAAACTCGTCAAAATTAATTCAAAATATTGTTAATGAAGTTGATCAAATGGTTAATGTGTTTTTTTTATCATTTATCACATTTATAAGTGAAATATTTGTAGTGATTGGTATTTCAATTATCTTAATTATCGTTGAACCATATGGTTTTTTCGCATCCTTAATTTTATTTGGTATTATTTCGACATTTTTTATACTTTACACAAAAAAAAGAGTGAAAAATTTTGGTGAATTAAGACTTAAAAGTGAAACATTAAGTATTAAAAATTTGCAGCAAGGTATTGATGGTATCAAGGCAATAAAGCTTGCTGGTATAGAAAATAAATTTTCGAATTATTTTGATTTTCATGTAAACAAATGTGCATCAATATCTACTAAAATGCTAATCTTAAGAATGGTTCCAAGATACTATTTAGAATTCTTAGCAATAATTTCTCTGGCAGGATTAATATTTTATCTTTTATACTCGAACTATTCTTTTGATAAATTAGTAGTTATAGTTGGGTTATTTGCAGCAGCTGCTTTTAAAATTTTACCCTCAATAAATAGAATTTTATCATCATTCGTTAATATGAGATACGGGTTAGCCTCAATAGGGGTTATTTATAATGATATAAAACTAAAATCACCCTCAAAAAATTATAATGAAATTAGTAAAAAAAAAATGTCTTTAATATCAAAAATAAATTTAAATAAAATTTCATATTTATACCCAAATACAAAAGAAAAAATTTTTGATAATCTTAACTTAGAGATAAAAGCCAATACTACTATTGGCATAATAGGAAGAAGCGGTTCAGGAAAATCAACTTTGATTGACATTATTGTGGGCATTTTAAACCCTAATAATGGTGAAGTGATTATTGATAGTAAAAATATAACCGAGGTAAAGCGAGAGTGGCAAAATAATATAGGTTATATACCCCAATCAATTTACCTTTTAGATGATACAATAAAAAAAAACATTACTTTAATAAGTGATGGTTCTACAATAGATGAAAAATCGTTTGCTGAAGCTATCCAGTATTCACAGTCAGAAGACTTTATAAATAATCTTCCTCAGAAAACTGAGACTCACGTAGGTGAATTTGGTGTAAGACTTTCAGGTGGACAAAAACAAAGAGTTGGAATAGCTAGAGCAATGTATAATGACCATGATGTCCTTGTTTTAGATGAAGCCACAAGTTCTTTAGATGAAGAAACAGAAAAAGATATAATTAACACCGTTAATTTAATGAAGAGAAAAAAAACTATTATTATTTGTTCTCACAAAAAAGAAATTTTAAAAGCATGTGATAAAATTTATTTAGTTGAAAATAAAAATATTAAAGAAGTTTCAAATAATATTCGTTAATGAAAAAAATTATAAATTATCTTGTTAAAAATCAAACTAAACTTAGAGACAAATTAGCTATATTATTATTTAAATTAAATTTAATTCCTAAAGAGTTTGAAGGAAGAGTAAAATCTATTTATTTAAAACAAAAATATAACAAGAAATTTTTTAAAAAAAATTTGGTTTATAACAATCTTGGTTTTTATCATTTAGAACCCATGCCTAGCTCTGACTTTCTTACTAAATATTATAGTGAAACTTATTGGCAAAGCAGAACAGATAAAAATTATCCTATAAGATTAAGAGATCTAGAACACTACAAGATTCTTAAGAAAAAATTTCCTAATTTTAACAATCATTCAAAAAAAATTCTTAATTTTGGAGCTGGACATGGAGGAATTTCATTTTTTTTGCACGCAGCTAATCATGATATTTGTAATTTGGATCCAGGAGGAATCAAAGAACATTTTAGTGAAAGGTGGAAAACTTATAACGACCTAAGTGAACTGGATATAGAATTTGACTTAATATATGGAAGTCACTCTATAGAACATGTCCAGGACATTAAAAAAACTTTAAAACAATTTAAAAGATTATCACATAAGAATACAATATTTTTTTTCGAGGTACCTAACTGTCCTAAAAACAAAAAAATAAGCATAGAACCGCCTCATACTTACTATTTCAATGAAGATTTTTTTAAAAACTCATTTGATCGAATTGAATTTTGTAAATCATTTACAAATTATAAAGAACGAAATGATAATAATGGTGACGTTTTAGTCTTTATTTCACAAACAGGTATTTCAAACAATATCTAAAAAAATGATCGATTTAACTTTAAAATAAAATTGAAAAAAAAACTTATTTTTCTGCTACACGGACCTTTGAGTATACGTGAATATCAAACTTTTGGAGTTAAGTACTTAAAGAAAAAATTTGATCTAAATATTGTTGAAATTGGACCACTAGTAGATTCTAGGTATTATGAATTTAAAAGACAATTTAATTATAAAATAATAAAGAATTTTTCTGAGTTAGAAAAATTTATATCATTAAATAAAGGTGCTATGTGCTGGGAATCGGGTTTCTCTTTTAATTCAATAAAAATTGCTGCTATTTTGAAAAAATATAACATAAAGATCATTTCGACGGATGGTATTGCCAGCATCCCTATTAAAGGCTTAGGTAACAAGAGCTATATAAAAACTTTAGCAAAGAGATTAAAACTATTAATTTTTAAACCACTCATTTTCTTAAACAGAGTAATATTTTTTATTAAAGCTAAGTTGAGGCAAATAAAATATAAAAACGTAGATATTGCTCTTATAGGCGGAGAGTCTTATGAAAATTACCGTGGATATGAAAAGGCAGAACATAAAATTTTTTGTTCTAGTTTAGATTACAGTGATTACGTAAAAAAAAAAAACGTAAAACATTTTAAGAGTAAACAAAAATTTGCAGTTTTTGTCGATACTTATTTACCTTTTCATCCAGAACACCATGATACACAAAATAAATTTATTAAAGCTGATGAATATTTTAGTTCGTTAGTTTCTTTTTTTAAGTTATTTGAAAAAATAACTAAGCTCAAAATAATTGTAGCATTATATCCCAAAGCTGATTTAAAAAAGTACCCAAAATATTTTAAGGAATATAAATTAGTATCAAATAAAATTGTTGAACTAATAAAATCTTGTGAACTGGTCATGCATCATGGAAGTACGGCTCAAAGCTATGCAGTAATTTTTAAAAAACCCATATTATTTCTTACATCAAATTTAATGGAGAAAAACAAATATTTACATGATAACGAAAAATGGAATGAATTTGTTGGATCAAAAATTATAAATATTAACGAAGATAATACAAATTTTTTAAAAAAAAAAAAAAAAAGTTTTAAAGTACAATAAAAAACTTTACAGAGATTATCTTAAAAATTTTCTACGTTATAAATCATTCGGCAATATTCCATGGTATGAACAATTTAGTAAGTACTTTTACATTAAATAATATGTTACTATCAATTTGCATTCCAAACTATAATCGTCCTAATTGTTTAGAAAATTGCTTAAACTCTATTAAAATAGCAAAAAAAAATACTAAAATTAAATTTGAAGTTTGTATTTCGGATAACAATTCAAAGGAAAATATCTTACCAGTAGTAAAAAAATATAAAAAATATCTTAGATTAAAATTCAAGAAAAATAAAAAGAATTTTGGCATGGGAAAAAATATTATATCAGCAGTTTCCATGGCAAAAGGAGAATTTGTTTGGGTTATCGGGAATGACGATTTACTCTTACCTAACTCATTAAAAAGATTAAATAAAATGATTTTAAAAAATAATAATTTAGATTTTTTTTTTGTAAATTCATATCTTCTTGAATCAAATTATGTTTTTAACTTTGAACAGCCTTTCGATACAAAAAAACTACCAAAAAAAATGAAGAAATTTTCTAAAAATGATAAAAATAAAATTTTAAATTTTCATGATTTGATTAATCCCGAAATTTCCTTTGATTACTTAGTGGGCTTATATCTTTCTGTTTTTAGACGAAAAAAATGGAATGAAAATCTTAAAGTATTAAATAAAAATGATTTAGTGAAACCTGGTACATTTTCGACATTTGATAACACATGCCCGCATATAAAAATTTTTTCAAGAGCTTTTGCCAAATCTAAAGCTTTTCTTTGCTCAGATGGATTAAGTGTAAATTTATCAGGTCAAAGGGAGTGGTCTAATTTCTATCCATTTATTGAGTCAATAAGAATTCCAGAAACTTTAGATTATTATTTTAAATATGGTTTTCCTCTGAGAAAATATTTTTTTTATAAAAACCATTCCTTAAAAAATTTTTTACCATCTATGTTTAAAATTATGTTATTAGGTAAAAAAGGAGGACTCCAAAACATCAACATAAAAAGGAATTTAATTAACAATTTAATTTTTCCAAATTTTTATCTCTCTATAATTTATTTTTTATTTAGGAAAATAAAACTTTTAAATTAATATGAAAATTTTTGTTACAGGTGGAACTGGCTATCTAGGAGGAAACTTTATTGAACTTGCATTAAGAAGAAATCACAATATTTTTGCTACAACAAGAAAATACCAAAAAAATAAAAAAAATTTAAAATGGCTGAAAGGTCCTTTCTACAAAAATTGGAAAGAGCTCGAAAAAGCGGATGTTTTAATTCATTTTGCTGCAGAAGGTGTTTACGATAAAACATGCTCTTTAAAAAAATGTATAGATATTAATTTTATTAAATCTCAAAGATTAATTCTTAATGCTTTAAATGCAAAATGTCGTAAGTGGATTATTATTTCTTCGTGTTATGAAAAAATTTTAAATTATAAAGACATTGTAAAAAGAAAATTTAAAG
>MDTB01165711.1_pt1 | contig 19784 bp, 19 predicted proteins | sample 811161 | NCBI WGS metagenome assembly MDTB01 (sample SAMN05326650, study PRJNA326480) | marine metagenome | isolation source: seawater | place: Mediterranean Sea | collected 2009 | reverse complement strand
CGTTGATAGGCTGGATGTGGAAGCGCAGTAATGCGTGCAGCTGACCAGTACTAATAGCTCAATTGGCTTGATTTATGCACTGAAAAAAATTTTAAAAAATATTCGATAAAAATATTACTCAATTAATTTCATCGTTTTTATCAATAATTTACAGATTAGTATTTATTATTTTATTAAGAGATGTTTTAATATATTTTGATCTACAAAAATTGAGTTTATGAAAAAAGCATTAATAACTGGAATAACTGGACAAGATGGTTCTTATCTAGCTGAATTTTTGCTTAAAAAAGGGTATGAGGTACATGGCATAAAAAGACGAACCTCATTAATTAATACTTATAGAATAGACCATTTATATCAAGACCCTCATGAACTAGATAAGAAACTAATTCTGCATCATGGGGATATGACAGATGCGACTTCTTTAATTAGAATTATTCAAGAAATTCAACCTGATGAAATTTATAATTTAGCTGCTCAAAGTCACGTAGCAGTTTCCTTTGAAGAACCAGAATATACCGCTAACTCTGATGCTTTAGGTGCTTTAAGAATTTTAGAGGCAATTAGAATTTTAAAATTAGAAAAAAAAACAAAATATTATCAAGCTTCTACCTCTGAATTATATGGATCGGTTCAGGAGTCTCCCCAAAATGAAAAAACACCTTTTTACCCAAGAAGTCCATATGGGGTAGCGAAGCTTTATGCTTATTGGATAACTGTAAATTATAGAGAAGCTTATGGCATATATGCTTGTAATGGCATTTTATTTAATCATGAAAGTCCTGTTCGAGGAGAAACATTTGTTACTAGAAAAATTACAAGAGCTCTTGCAAGAATTAAATTAGGTATAAAAAAAAATTTATATCTTGGAAATTTAGACGCAAAAAGAGACTGGGGTCATGCAAAGGATTATGTAGAAGCTCAATGGTTAATGCTTCAGCAAAAAAAACCAGAAGATTTTGTGATTGCAACTGGAAAACAATATTCCGTAAGAGATTTCATCAATGAGGCTTCAAAAAATCTAGATATGAAAATTGATTGGACTGGAGACAAATTAAATGAAATTGGATTATTTGATGGAAAAGAAATTATAAAAATTGATCCAAGATATTTTAGACCTACAGAAGTTGAAGCTTTATTAGGTGACGCAAGTAAAGCTAAAGATAAATTGAATTGGTCACCTAAAATATCATTTCAACAATTGGTAAAAGAAATGATTGAAGAAGATTTTAAATTAGCAAAAAATGAAAATCAAACTTATTAAAAAATTTTAATATAAAATATAATCAAATAAAAAATGGTCAAACCCAGAATTTTTATAGCAGGCCACAGAGGTATGGTTGGATCAGCTTTATATCGTTTATTAAGAAAAAAAGATGTTGAATTAATAACCAAAAGTAGAAAAGAACTTGATTTATTAAATCAGCAAGATGTTAAAGATTTTTTTAAAGATAGCAAAGTTGATCAAGTTTACGTTGCTGCTGCAAAAGTTGGCGGGATTCATGCGAACAACACCTATCCAGCAGAATTTATTTACGAAAATTTAGTAATTGAAACAAATATTATTCATAATGCTTTTTTAAGTGGAGTTAAAAAACTTTTATTTTTGGGTTCAAGTTGCATTTATCCTCGAAATGCAAATCAGCCAATCGAGGAGAAAGACTTACTAACTGGAAAGTTAGAGCTAACTAATGAACCTTATGCAATTGCTAAAATAGCTGGAATTAAATTATGTGAGAGTTACAACCGTCAATATGGCAAAAGTCATGGCGTCGATTACAGAAGTATTCTGCCTACCAATTTATATGGCCCTGGGGACAATTATCATCCAGAAAATAGTCACGTAATACCAGCATTAATTTATCGATTTCATTATGCAAAAGTTAACAACCAAAAAACAGTAACCATATGGGGATCAGGAAATCCAAAAAGAGAATTTCTTTATGTTGATGATATGGCTAATGCTTCAATTTATATAATGAATATTAATAAAAAAATATATGACTCACATAAGTCACCTATGTGTAGTCATATAAATGTTGGCAGTGGTAAAGATCTTACAATTAAAGAGTTAGCTGAAACTATCAAAGAGGTTACTGGTTATAAGGGAAAAATTGATTTTGACTCAACTAAACCAGATGGCACATCAAGAAAACTTTTAAGCAGCAAAGTTATCAATACTTTAGGTTGGCATCATAATATAAGCCTGAAAGACGGACTTTTCAAAACTTATGAAAATTTTATTAAAATACAATGAAAACTTTAAAACAGTTAATTTTTTTACTTTCTTTTAGTGAGAGAAAACAGGCAGCATGGTTGCTTGTAATGATATTAATAATGGCATTATTAGATACAATTGGTGTAGCTTCAATTATGCCATTCATGGCTGTTTTGACCAAACCAAGCTTAATAGAAACAAACATTGTATTGAATACAATGTTTAAAGCATCAAATGTTTTTGGAGTTGAAACTAATCAACATTTCCTTTTCTTACTTGGAGCATTAGTTTTTATTCTTTTAATAAGCTCACTATCTTTTAAGGCATTAACAACTTATGTGCAATTACGTTTTGTCAGAATGAGAGAATATACTATCGGTAAACGTTTAGTAGAGGGTTATTTACATCAACCTTATACTTGGTTTTTAAATCGTAACAGTGCAGATTTAGCAAAAACTATTCTTTCAGAGGTAGGAACAATAGTTTCAGGTGGAATGCTTCCGATGATAGAATTGATTTCTAAGACATTAGTTGCAATTGCCTTACTAAGCTTGCTAATTTTTACTGATCCAAAGCTTGCTTTTACAATTGGTTTTTCTCTAAGCATTATTTATATAATAATCATTAAGTTTAATTACAGTTTTTTAAACCGCATTGGTAAGGAACGAGTAAAAGCAAATAAAGAAAGATATACAGGATTAAGTGAGGGTTTTGGCGCTATAAAAGAAATTAAAGTTGCAGGCTTGGAAGATATATATGTTAAACGATTTTCAGATCCAGCTAAGATTTTCGCTAAACATCAGGCCACTTCAAAATTAATTAGTCAATTACCTCGTTATGCTCTTGAGGCAATAGCATTTGGAGGTATGTTGGTGGTCATTCTTTATTTAATGTCTAAAAGTGGTAACTTTACATCGGCTTTACCAATTATAACCTTATATGCTTTAGCAGGATATCGATTATTGCCTGCTTTACAATCAATCTATGCGCACATAACACAACTTCGCTTTATTAGTCCTGCGCTAATTAATCTTACTAAAGATTTAAAAGAGGTAGAGTTTGATAGTGTAAACAATAAAGATGTCATTAGTAGTAGTTTGAAATTTAAAAAAGTGATTAATTTAATTAATATTGATTACGAATATCCAAATTCTTCACATGAAGCTTTAAAAAAAATTAACATAAGTATTCCAATTAGATCTATAGTTGGATTTGTAGGTGCAACAGGTAGCGGTAAAACAACTTTGGTTGATATTATTCTAGGACTTCATCAGCCGAAAAAAGGAAAATTGAAAGTTGATGATCAAAATATATCACATAATAATTTAAGAGCATGGCAAAAATCTATAGGTTATGTCCCACAACACATATATTTATCAGACGATACTATTTCTGCAAATATTGCTTTTGGTATCGACACTCCTAAAATAAATCATGAAGCAGTCGAGCGTGCTGCTAAGATTGCAAATATACATAATTTTATTACAAATGAACTATCAAATAAATATCAGACGTACGTTGGTGAAAGAGGGGTAAGGCTTTCAGGTGGACAGAAGCAAAGAATAGGTATTGCTAGAGCCATGTATCATAATCCAAGTTTATTAATATTGGATGAAGCTACAAGTGCTCTTGATAATCAAACTGAAGAAATTGTAATGGATTCTATAATTAGTTTAAGCAAACGTATTACAATAGTTCTAATTGCTCATCGTTTAGATACTGTTAAGAAATGTGATATGATTTTTCAATTAAACAAGGGTCAAATAATAGGCAAAGGAAGTTATGAAAGTTTCATTAAAGGTGACCCTAGTTTTAATTTAAATAAATAATGGACTTTCAAAATATAATAAAAAATCATCTTAAAAAATATAATCAATTTACAGGTAGAGCAACTCGTTTAGAATTTTGGTATTTTGTTTTATTTGTATTATTTGTATCGTTTATAATAACTATCATTGAATTATTATTTTTAAATCAGCTATCTTTAAGTAATAGAATTCTATTAATTTTTTTTTTACTTTTAATCATAATTCCATCTATCGCAGTTGGTACAAGAAGACTTCATGATATAAATAAATCAGGATGGTGGCAGTTATTGATTTTTACAGTAATTGGTTTGATACCATTAATTTTTTGGTGGACTAAAGTAGGCGAAAAAAATAATAATAAATATGGTTTCGCTGTTAAATCATTAAAAACTCTTAAAACTCGTCTAATAAAATACAATTCAAGAGGCACTAGCTGGAAGTATAATACCAGTCCATCCAAAGACCCTTTTTCTTTTGAATTTCAAATTAGAAAAGAGCCTATAATTGAGGAACAAATACAAAATACAGCATTATGTAGTTATATTATGTGTGAAAATAAAACAATTGTTATAGATCAATTATCTCCACCAAGTAGATTTGGAGCATTAATTGATAATGAAACTCCTCTCTACAGCATGTCATTGGGAAAAAGCCTTGGAGGATACTTGGTGGCACATGCAATATCCAAAGGTTATATTGAATCTTTAGATCAAAAGTTAGAAGATTGGCCAATTGCAACCAACACTCTTTTAGAAAATTTAAGTTTAAAAGATGTATTAAACTCTGCAATGGGTGATCAAGATTATTTCGATGGTCCTAAGGGTATCTTTAGGTCATCTGGTCGATTTCCAGGTGATATAAATATTAAGTCTATTGTCTCCCAAGAATTGTTAGGCAGCAAAGCTTCATTAAAAAGATATTTCTACAATCAATTACCCGCGAATGTAGCACTAAATTATATTTCATTTAAAACAGGGTATAAATTTAGAGATTTTTTAAATGATATAATGACGAAACATGTTGGTTTGAAGAATAAATTGGAGTTTATACATACAGGAGATAATGAAGAGGAGGGAATAATTCAATCGAACTTTAGAGCTACTCGTTATGATATTCTTCGAATAGGTTTAGCAATCTTAAAAGATTGGAGAAATGACAATAGTATAGGTAAAACTTTGAAAAATATATATTCTAATAAGATCAGTAAGAAAGATTACGATCTTGGAAGATTTGAGGGCAAATCCAAATCTTATGCAGGTTTTTTTCACACTGACTATCCAAATATGATTGAAAAAGTAGTTGGAATGCATGGTACAGGTGGCACTTCTTTACTGATAAATTTTGACGCTAATCGCGTGGTTTATGCGCATTCAGTTTATAGGGATTATAATTATGATAAAATTATATTAAATCCAATTCGAAACGGAACGTTTTGATTTTATGTAAATTATTTAAAATATTTTAATAATTATATAAATTAATATTATGTATAAAATTCTTAAATATAATACTAAAAAATATAACTTTTTAAATGAGGTTGAGGATTATTTAAGAAAGCGATCAAATAATAAAATAAAAAATATTAATGACATTTCTAAAAATTTTTCTTATGTCCAGTTGAGTGAAGTCGAAAGTATATTTTATGATTGGTTTCATACGAAAAATTTTTCGACACTATATAATAATTTTGTTGATGAAGTTTTTCGACCAAAATTTGGCAATGATCTAGCATACCAGGTTATTCCATCGATTCGGATTGCATTTCCAAATGCTAAGTCAGTAAATTTTCATAATGATAATTGGTATGGACATGGAAAAGAAATAAAAAATATTTGGGTTCCGCTCACGAAAGTAAGAGAGACTCAATCATTAGCTTTTTTAAGTAAAACTGATAATGATAAATTATTAAGTGAATTTTACAAAAAAGAACCGCCTCTAACTGAAATTCAAAATATTTGTGAAGAAAAGATGATTTTTGCAGAATGTGACTACGGAGACTTATTATTTTTTCCAACTAAGGCATTACATGGTACTACGTCAAATATTTCAGGTAAAATTAGAATATCATTTGATTTTAGGATTTGTATCGATGGTGATTATGGTCTCAAGAACAAAAAATTTTTTAAAAAAATTAATAACAATAAGTACGTCATAAACAGGTCTAAAACTAATTTAAAAATTAATGAAACTTTAGCTTTTGGATATTTAAATCAACATTCAATTTCTAATAATTTACTTATTTCACAAACAATTCAATTAGAGTCAATAAAATCTTATTGTGATAAAAATAATTTTAATTTAATTTTGGTTGAAACTGAACTAATAGGATTTACAAGACCTATTAACTTAGAAGATTTAATATTTGGTCAAAGAAAAAACCTTTCTAAAAATATAATTGTTTTTTCTGATAAACTGCTGAAATTAAATGATAGAAAATATAGAGATGTAGTTAAAAGAGCACTTAAAGAAAATATAAAATTTCATTTTGTAAATGAAGGATATGTTTTAAATAATTTATAAGATTTATTAGAATTTAAAAAATGTAAAACTAAAATTTTAAAAATATAAGTTAAATTAGTTTTTTTAACAGCTTAGAAATAACCACATCCTGTTTATAGTCTATATCTATATTTTCTGGAAAATTTAATTCATAAAAATAATTTCTATTAGATATTCTTTCTAAATTTTTTAGAAAATTTTTTTTTCTAAAAATAAAAAAAGCACTATTTAAAATTATCACAGATTTTAAATTTTGCGTTCTTTTGTGTTGATCCTTTAAACTAAAATTTATAGGTCTAAACTTACTATCCTTAATAAATGCGCTCTTTTGAATAAAATTACATGATGCAACACTATCATAGTTTTTTTTCATATATTTTAAAGCATCCAATAAAGTTTCTTGCTTTAAAAAGGGTGATGTTACATGTGTTAGAATTATTGGTTCATTATTATTTTTTACATATTCTTCAAGAAAATTTTTTATCATATATGGACCAGGGTTTTTATTATTACTTTCCATATTTATAAATTTTTGTTTTCTCATATAAACTTTTACATTTTTTAATTTTTTGTCATTACTTATACTTTTCATAATTTTTTTGGAGTCTGTATCTACAAATATTTGAAATTTATTTAATTTATGAAGTATAATTTTAAATAATGGTAGATTATTCTTTATTGTAATAAAGTTTTTATTTTTTACTCTTTGAGATTTTTCTTTTATACAAATAAGTACTTTATATTTTTTCATCTTAAATTAATTTTATAAGACTAATTAATTATTATAATTACAAATTTATAAATTAATTATTTTTTTTAAACAATACCATCAAAGTAGTTGGAAAAATTTTACTCAATTCAGTAGATACTTTCATTTTATCTTTATATGGGTTATATTTTTTCAAGTATTTTTTTGATTGATGTTTAATTTGATTAGTACAAAATACGTTTATTACATCTGTAATCAATCCAAGTTTAATGTTAAATTTTGGAACTTTCTTCTTGCTTAAATGATTCACTAAATCTTTTATTCTATACTTTGCTACAGCGTTTTTTATAAAAAAATTATTACAAATTGGTGAAAAATAATTTATATATTTTTTAACTAAATAAGTTTCAATTTCATGGAAACTATCTGAATTAAAAAGTAAATCAAAATTTAAAATTTTATATTTATTTAAAAAAAATTCTTTTTTAAATTTAAAGTTTTCAAAATCACAAAATATAATCTTTTTATAATCCTTATTTTTAAGAACTTTCTTCAAATATTTTTTTGTAAGAGACAAAATATTTTTGTAATCTATTACAACATATTGATTTATATTATAATTTTTTATAATATGTTCTATACTTCTTCCATAACCTGGCCCAATTTCAACAATATTTAATTTTTTTTTTTTTTTAAAATTTTTTTTAAGGAACATATTTTCTTCATATGATAAACAGTCATCGTATGTAATATAAAATTTATTATCATAAAATATGCAAGGAGGATTACCTATATTAAGATTATTAAGTCTTTTTTTAAATTTAATAAAATTTGCTCTATTTTGATTAACAAAATAATTAATAAAAAAATTATGATACAACAAACCTCTATCATAAGGACTCCAATTAGCAAAAATATTGTGTTTCTTTGTGTTCCTAAATGAATCGATATCAAATTTTTTATTTGCTGCTTGTTTACCCCAAAATAAGTCCATAATTACTTATAAAATTTATTTAACTATAATCAAATAAAAATTCTTTAATTATTAAAATTTATAAATAATTAATTTAGATTATTATTAAAAAATTGATTTAATTAGTTTTTAAAAGATTAGATTTATCAACGATATTATTTAATTTGTATCTGTCAAATAATTCTCTGGAGTTGTTTATTTTTTTTTTCTTAAAAATTCTTAAAAAATTACGTCTCAACATATTCATTACTATATCAAAAATAAAATAATATATCTTAAAAATAGTAAAATTATTCCAAAATATTTTTTGGTTACGTATTAGCTCAACGATTAAATTTTTTTCTTTAAAGAAGAAATATTTAAACCACAGATATCTAGTTTTATGTACCTCATTAACAACATGATCATTTAATTTTTTTTTATCTCTTTTTTTAAGTCCTGACCATCTTAAGATAGATACATCTTTGTAAAATTTTATTCTTCCAGAACTTAGAGTGATAATAGCAGTTAAAAAATTAGAAGATCTTCCTTCTTTCAGGTTATGTTTATTGACTAGATTAAATACTGTTTTTAAATTTTTTTTTCTATGCAAACAATAGTACGCTTTAAAATTAGGATTAAAGAAATATCTCATCAAAAAAAAATTAAAATCTATATAGTCATTGTAATCTTTACCTATTAAATCAATTTTATTTTTAAAATACCTAAAATTGAAAACAACTCCTTTTACAGCTGAGTAATTACTATTTTGAGTCAGAAAATCCTCGTGATTTTTAATAGAAGTAAAATTTATTAAGTCATCCTGATCACAATAAAAAATAAATTTATTTGAACACTCATTAATGCCAAATAAAACTTTCTTAAAATAAATACTATAGTTTATATCCTCACCTAAATAAAAATATTTTTTTTTTTTAATATTTAGTTTATCAAAAATTTTTTTTTGTTTTTTTTTACTCCCATCAACAATAATAAATTCTGCGTCTATATTCTTTTTGTTTATATAGCTAACAAGTTTTTTTGAAAAAAATTCTTCGTCTTTAACAGTAACTAAAAAGCTAGTATGTTTAAAATATAACTTCTTTAACATATTAATATTTAGTCATAAATTTTTGATAATCTCTTATATAATCGTCTTCTTCATAATATCTATCACACAAAACACCACAAACATCATTTTTTTTTAAATGAACAGTTACCCAAGTAAGAGGTTTGATTATTTCTAATTTCTCACCCTGTTTAATAATAATTTTTCTTTTTTTTTTATTTGTTGACTCACATGTTATTGAAAAAGATCCTTTAACACTAAAAAAGGCTTGAGTGCATTTTTTGTGAGCATGATTTCCTCTGTTAACTTTTGAATTTGCTATTAAAAAAAAAATTCTTTTAAATTTAATTTTTTTATTTAATTTATCTAAAATTAATATACTTGATTTAGAATTATTCTTAATTACGTTTATCATTTAATTATTTATAATTTTAATTAATCTTTACTTTATTAATAATATTTAACATTCCTAAGTAAGGGTTTTTTTTTACATTTTTAAACATATAATTTTTATTTTTATTTTTTAAAATTTTATTATTACCAACTCTTATGATTATATTTTTATAATCTTCTATTTGATCAATAGACTCAATATAAATTGAGCAGAAAAATTTTGATAAACTTGATATTATTATTTGTTTATCAAGACAAATCGTTGGTATATTAAAATATATAGCTTGAGACATAGCAGATGTATGTGTTCCGACCACAAAATCTATATTTTTAAAAGTATCTTCAGGTGATAAATTAACATTTGTAAAAATATTTTTTGGATTAATCAAATTTTTTTTAATAAGAGGTATATTTGATTTTGATATATCTATATTTTTATTACCAACAGGTCTTTCCTTAACGTAAATTTTAGATTTGGGAAAATTTTTTCTTATAAATAAACAAAATTTTTCAAAACATTCATTATCTATTTTTTTATATAGATTTGGATTTGATTTTAAATATAAAAAATTAAAATTTTTTTTAAATTTCCCTTTTTTCTTTTGAAAATTTTTAATTTTAAGTGGGTAATTTCTAACAGATCCTACAGTTAAAATTTTTTTAGGATGCTTTAAAAGTTTAAATTTGCTTTGTTTAAATAAATTCATAATAAAATCTCTATCTAAATAACCATAACAAAACAAATAATCTAAATTTGAGTATAAATAATGCGCAGAAATTAAATCATTTCCTAGCGCCAGACCATTAATACCATAGCTGAAAATTTTATTTTTTTTACTTTTTTTTTTAAATTCAGTGAGAAAAAAATTAATACCCTGTCCATCCCCACGATCTATGAAAATTTTATTACTTTGAATATTTTTAACTATATTTTTGTAAATTTTTATTCTTAAAAAAAAATTAAATGTAGTTATTACATTTTCTAAAAAATAAGTTTGCCCATTGTTAAATAATTTAAATTTAAATAAGAAAATGATAGTTTTCACAAAAGAAAGAAAATAATCATTAATATTGAAATAATCACGAATATTTATAATTTTTGTATTTTTAAAAATTTTTTTATAATCCTTAAATATTCTATATGGCTTATCTACTAAAATAATTTTTTTTGAGAAGCTATTTATAATAGGTATCGTATCTTTAAGACTTAATGGCCCTATAGAACAAATAAAAATAATATCTACTTTATCTTTTATTACAGATTTTTGTTTTTTAAAAAAATTTATGCTTATCAAAAAAGATGTGATAGCTTTTTTTAAAATTTGTAAAATCTCTTTAAAAAAAAATTTAAAGTTTATTGTTTTATATAAGTTTTTTTCTTTATAATTAAGTAAATTAATCTGTTGATTTTTATAACAGATAAGTTTTATTAATTCTTTTTCTTCATAATTAAATTTTTTTAAATCTATATGATGATGTAAACGATCAATATTTAATATTTTACCAATAAATTTTTTAAAGTTTATCAAAATAATTAATTTTTTAAAATTGACTGACCTAAATTCAGCTTATTAATCATTTTTTTAATTGAAGAAAATAAATTTCCTTTAAATTTAAAATTTAAATTTATTAGTCTGTCACTTATAACTTCATAGGATAATTGGTTTAAGATCCTAGTATTTACAAATGTTTTTTTTATTTTTTTTATTTTTTCAATTTGTTTAATTATATCAATAAGTTTTAAATTTATAGTAACAACATCAAGTGTTTCATTTTTAAGATCTTTACTAAACGCACAATAGATAATTGATCTTACACAATCATCTAAGTCTAGATAAGGTCTTTTTTTCTTATAAAATTTTTTCCATATTGTAATTTTCTTATTTAAAGAAGCTTGATAGCAAAATTTATTAATTGCTGTATGAAATCTCATTCCATCTGATATTCCAAAAATAGTGCCAAATCTCATAATACAATAGTTTTTAGAAGCTTTTTTTATAATATTTTCACATGCTATTTTTGACTCTGCATAAGGGCTTTGTGGGAATATATTTTCCAAATTATTAGTTGAATTAATAATTTTAAATTGACTTCCATAGACACTAGTTGATGAAGCAAATATTATTTTTGTATTTTTAGATGCAATATTTAGTACTTTCTCAGTTGTTTTAATGTTATTTTGAAAAACTTTTTTTTTATTTAAAAAACTATTTTCTGCATTTGTTGTTGATGCCAAGTGTACAATACAATCAATACTAAATTTTATTTTTTTTATGTTAAAATTAATTAAATCATCATCATAAAAAATTATTTTTTTTCTATTTTTTAAATTCAAAAAAGAAACATATCTTTCAGAAGAAAAATTATCAATTATCACAATATTTTTTATTTTTTTTGAATTGGATAATTTATTTATTAATTTAGATCCAATATGACCCATTCCGCCAGTCACTAAAATATTCATAATTTATCACCATAGATTAACTTCAAACTTTTATATAAATTAAATTTAGTTTTCCAATTGAAACTTTCTGAGAAATATTTATTTGACCCAATGAAATTTCTTTTTTCAATTTGAGAAGAGTTTTTTGCAAATTTAATAAATTTTATTTTTACTTTTAGATTGTACATTTTCATAATTTTTTTTACTATATATAGTAGAGAATAACTTTTTCCTGAACATAAATTATAGGTACCTGGTTTAGTATTTTTTATACATTTGATCATTCCTTCAACTAAGTCATCTATATATATATAATCTCTTAAATATTTTCCAGAACCATAAATTTTTACTTCCTTATTATTCTTAATATTTTTGATTATTTTACTTAATACACCCCTATCTTTTTGCTTTGATACTTTTGATAAACCAAATACGTTACTTAATCTCAAAATTGTAATTTTTAGGTTATAATTTATAGATAATTTAATAAGGATTTTTTCAAAAAAAATTTTACTCATATCATATTCTGTTTTAGGATTTAGATTGAAACTTTCATTGACTATTTGAGATTTAGTATCTCCGTAAACAGTTACAGTGCTAGTAAATACAATATTTGGAAAAATTTTATTTTTTTTTATATATTTATCTAATAAATTAAAAAAATTTAAAATATTAATATTATAAGAATAAAAATTCTTTTTTTGGGCCGAAAGACTATTCTCGAATGCTAAAAAAACAATTGTAGTATTGTTTTTAATTAAATTGAACCAATTTGGTTTTGAGTAATAATTGATTTGATTTTTTATAACATGTAAAACTTCTTTTTCTGCCAAATTTTCAGCAAGCTTTTGACCAATAAAACTATTCTTACCTATGAGTATAATTTCTCTTTTACCCATAATTAAATGGTAATTTATATTCTTCATCCTTCAAATAAAAACCTGAAGTTCCATAAAGCATATGGTTGTCTTTTTTAAGTGTTAAATAGCCATGAGCTACATGTGGTGGGAAAAAATAAATCATAGGTTTTTTTTCATCTACTAAAAAACTCATTTTTTTTTTATAGGTTTTTGAATTTTTCCTTAAATCAAGCAGAAAAACTCTAATACCTCCTTTTATTAAATAATTCCACTGGTATTGCCTTTTATGAATATGCCACCCTTTTTTAATTGCTTTGTTTATTTTTGAATGACTAATTTGCATAAAATTAATCTTAGTAAGTTTATTATCATTTTTCATGATTTCCCTGAAGAAACCCCTTTTATCATTATGACTGATAATTTTTTTTTTTATAACTCCATCTATCATAAATTATAATTTAGCTGATTTTGCTTTTTCTCTATTTTTTAAATGAGCAGAACCAACAGTTGTTAAAGACAGGTACCATCTACCACTTAAATTTTTATGAATATTTAAATTTGATAAATTTTTGTAATTACTATCGATTGGCTTTACACAATGTATTAAGCTTGGAAAAAAACAAATTAGGGAACCTGTCTTAATTTTCTTATCAAGAAGCACTTCTTTTTTATTTTTATTAAAAACAGCAAAACCACCACTGTGATAATCTTTTCCTCTTTCGCTTAAAATACAACCAATCTGTATTTTTGCATATTTAAAAGGATCTGAATGAGGAGATATCATTCCACCACCTTTTACATATTGTATTATATGGACGCGGTTAATAATACCATCTCTAGGTTGATTGCTAAAAAATTCATTTCCCTCAACTCCTGATAAGATTTTGATCTGACTCCATATCGGTATTATTTTTTTAAAAACTTTTGAGGATTTTTTATCCCAAGGAAAAAAATAGTAGGAATTATCTATAGATTTATAGCCTCCAGTCTTTGACTGATCATTTTTTTGCTGATAATAAAAATTTTTAACTCCTTGAAAACATTTTGTATCTATAGCTGGTTTTTTTTTCGTAAGTTTCTTTGACTCTTCTTTAAGAAGATTTATTAAATTTTTATTTAATGCATTTTCAAAGGTATAAATATCCCCTTGGAGCAAATTTTCTATAATTTCTTCACAAAAATTTTCATTATTTATTGATTTTTTTAAATGCTTAAAATCAATATTTCTTAATTTTCTAAAGTATCTAGGAATTTTATTTTTTTTTAATTTTGCCTCCCAAATTTTACTATGTTGAATTTTACTCATATTATTTTTTTAATTTCAAAATTATAGTAGAAGGATAAATTAATCGATCTTTTTTCTTAAAGTTTTTTTGTGGATATTGACCATAAATATCTAGTATTGAGTTAAGAAAATGAGACTTAAATATTACCTCATAATCTTTCATAAAGATTAAAATTTTATTTAAATTAAAAAATCTGTAAGGTGTCTTAATTCCATAATATTTTTGCAAAGTTAAATACTCAGGATTGGAACCAGCTGTTAAATTATTCAAAAATATATACTTCGGTTTCTTTTTAATAATTTCGGTTAAAAATTTTTTCCAATCCTTTATATATTGCATGCAATCACTCAGATGAATAATGTCATATTTCTTCAAATCCTTACCTATAAAAAGTTTAACATTATAAGTGTTTTTTAAGTATTTACTTTTTAAATTATTATATAATTCTTCTACCTCTTTCACTTCTTTAACAAATAAATTAACAAATTTATCTTTTTTGATTATATTTTTTAATTGAAAAAAAATTTCTTGATCACCTGCGCCAAAATCTAAAATGTTTATTTTTTTCTTCTGAAAATTTAATAAAAAAATAGGCAAAGGGGATGAAGCAACAAAATATTTAGTATTTATTGTCTTTTTTTTTGATATCTTAAAATTATTAATTATGTTTTGTTTTAAATGACCAATCCATCTATCATTATTATGATGACTATTATTGTATAATTTATCATTAAAACTTGTCTTTTCCCATATAGTAAAAGTCATAATTTTTTTTTAATGTATTAAAATTTTATAAATGCATTTTATAAAAAACATATTGAATACGAACTTATAGCTGTGTATTTAGATTTATCAAGTATGCCAAATAAAATTTTAGTTACTGGAGGTAGTGGTTTTATTGGATCTAATTTTCTAAATAAAATGGTACCAAAATATAGAAAAACAAAATTTCTTAATATTGATAAATTAACTTACGCAGGAAAATCATCAAATTTACTAAATATTAAAAATAGTAAAAATTATAATTTTTTAAAAATTGATATTTGTGATTTTTCAAAAATTAGCAATTTAATTAAAAAATTTAATCCTGAGGTAGTTGTCCATTTTGCCGCAGAATCTCATGTTGATAACTCTATAAAGTCACCTGGTCAGTTTATTCAAACAAATATTTTAGGAACATACAACTTACTTAGAGCCATAAATAAAAAAATATTTTTATTACATATTTCAACAGATGAAGTTTATGGACACGTTGTAAATAATAAAGTTTTTAATGAAAAAACTAAATATAATCCTAGATCTCCTTACTCAGCATCCAAAGCATCTGCAGACCATCTTATCTCGGCTTGGAATAATACTTATAATTATAAATCTACTATAGTAAATTGTTGTAATAACTTTGGACCAAATCAGGATAAAGAGAAACTTATACCTTTAATTATTAATAATATTTTAAAAAATAAAAAAATTCCAATATATGGAAATGGAAAACAAAAGAGAGAATGGATATATGTAGATGATTTTATCTCTTGTTTAGATTTTATAATAACTAAAAAATTATTTGGCCAAAATTTTACTGTTGGTAGTGGTATAAGATTTGAAAACAGAATTATTGCAAAAAAAATAATAAAAATTTTTAAAGAAAAGTTTGGATTTGATGAAAAAAAAATTAAATTAGTCCGTGTGGCGGATAGGCCTGGTCATGATAAAGAATATAAAGTTAGTTCATCTAAAATAAGAAAATTAGGATGGAAATCGAAAACTAGAATAGATTTTCATTTACTTAAGACTATAAATTTTTATAAAAATAAAAAATAAACTTAGATTAAATGAAAGCAATATTATTAGCTGGTGGCAAAGGAACAAGGTTAAGACCGACTACTTTAGGGATCAATAAGCACTTGATGCCTGTTTATAATAAACCAATGATTTATTATTCTTTAAGTGTATTAATGTTATGCAAATTTAAAGAAGTTATTTTGATTTGCGACCCAGATAGTAAAGAACAATATAAAAAAATTTTTAATGATGGTAGACATTTGGGTATGAAAATCCATATTATAGTTCAGAAAGAGGCAAATGGTATTCCAGATGCTTTTTTAATCTCAAAAAAATATATTAATAACGAGAATGTTTGTTTAATGTTAGGTGATAATTTTTTTTTTGGTCAAGGCTTTTATCAAATCTTAAAAAAAGGCATCAATCTAAAAAAAGGAGCTTTTTTTTTGGGTTATAATGTACAGGACCCAAAAAAGTACGCAGTTTTAGAGACAAAGGGTAATAAAATAATAAGCATTGTGGAAAAGCCAGAAAAACCAAAAACCAATCTAGCTGTTCCAGGTATTTATTTCTTTGATAAGAAAGTAATTAGTTATTGTAAAAAATTAGTTAAATCTGAAAGAGGTGAATTAGAAATAGTGGACTTAATCAAGATATATTTAAATGAAAACCAAGCAAAATTTGAAGAAATTGGCAGGGGAGTCTCTTGGCTAGATATGGGTTCATTTGATGATCTTAATGAGTGCTCAAATTATATAAGAGCAATTGAAAAAAGACAAAATTTTCTAATTGGTTCCTTAGAGGAAATTGCTTTATTAAATAAATGGATATCAAAAAGCAAAATTAATTTAATTGCCAAAGAGTATAATAATAGTTATGGAGATTATCTTAAAAAATTATGTCTTTAAAAATGGAATTCACTAAATGTAAAGTAACAGGTCAAAAGATACCTGTTATTTTCAACTTTGGAAAAATGCCTATAGCGAATAATTTTTCAAAAAAAGTAAATAAGAAAAATCTTTATCAAATGAAAATAGCATTTAATGAAAGCAATGGATTATTTCAACTTGTTAACGCTCCAAAACCAAAAAAATTGTTTAATAATAATTATGCATTTATATCCTCAACATCAAAATTCATGCAGACACACTTTAATAGTGTCGCAAAAAATATAAAAAAAATGATGAATAAAAATTCTAAAATAATGGAAATAGGATGTAATGATGGAATTTTTCTTCAAAATTTTAAAAAATTTGATCACATAGGTGTAGAACCATCGAAAAATGTTTTCAATATTTCAAAATCAAAAAAATTAAATGTTTTAAATTCATTTTTTTCAGAAAAGCTCATTGAAAAACATAAATTAAAAAATAAATTTGATATTATTTATGCTGCTAATGTAATTTGTCATATACCAAATATGATTTCTTTATTTAAGTGTGTTGAAAAAACATTAAAACAAAATGCTTTTTTTATATTTGAAGAGCCTTATCTTGGAGCTATGCTTGAGAAAACATCTTACGACCAAATATATGATGAGCATTTTTATATGTTTTCTGCTCACTCTATCAAATCTATAGTAAAAAATTATAATTTACGATTAGTTAAAGCAGAGAGAATTACTACCCACGGTGGCTCTATGAGATATTATGTTCAAAAAACTAATTCTAATCAAATAAGTAATAATCTCAAAAAAATATTAAAATATGAAAAAAAAATTAAAATTGATAAAATAAAAACAATGAAAAATTTTGTTAAAAGTTGCATCAATTCAAAAAAAAGAATAATTAAAATTATCAATAATTTAAGAAAAAAAAAAATAGATGTTTATGGATATGGCGCTACATCAAAAAGCACAACTATATTACATTTTTGTAATATTAATGATAATTGGATTAAGGGAATTTTTGACAACACACCTACTAAAATAGGAAATTTTTTCCCTGCTAAAAAAATTAAAATCATTGATTATAAAGACTTTAATATTATTAAGCCAAAATATTGTTTCTTATTTGCATGGAATCATTTTAAAGAAGTTTTTAAAAAAGAGAAAAAAAATAAAATTAAATGGCTTTGTCATGTTGACAAAAAACATTTCCCAAAAATATATAGAAAAAATTTTATTTAATATGCTTTTTTTTGCTAACCCTAAATCAGAATATGATTATCTTAGAAAAAAAATTGATAAAAAAATTAAAAATGTTTTAAATAGTAATAGTTATATTTTAGGTAAAGAAGTAGAAAGTTTCGAAAAAAATTTTTCAAAGTATTTAGGTGTTAAACATTCTGTTGGTGTTTCTAATGGAACAGATGCAATTATTCTCGCATTACAAGCAATAAATATAGAAAAAGGGGATGAAGTAATAACAACATCACATACTGCATTTGCAACTATTGCAGCTATAGTTGATGTCGGTGCTGTTCCTATTTTTATAGATATAAATGAAGATGATTTTAATATTGACGTTTCAAAAATTGAAAAAAAAATTACAAAGAAAACTAAAGCCATTATTGCTGTTCATATTTATGGTAATCCTGTCAATCTTTATGAATTAATTAAAATTAAGAAAAGAAACAAAATTACTTTGATTGAAGATTGTGCACAGGCACATGGTGCTGAATATAATGGTGTAAAAGTTGGTACTTTTGGGGATTTTTCTTGTTTTAGTTTTTATCCTACAAAAAATTTATCAACTTTTGGAGATGGAGGAATTGTCTCTACAAATAAGCTTAAAATGTATAAAAAACTTAAACTTTTAAGAGAATACGGCTGGGTTAAAAAAAATGTTAGCGTACAAAAAGGCTCAAATAAAAGATTAGATGAACTGCACGCCGGTATATTAAATGTAAAGCTAAACTATTTAGATAAATTTAATCATAAAAGAATTTCTATTGCAAATAAGTTTCTTAAAAACATTAAATCAAAAAAATTGATGCTACCTAATATTGATAATAATAAGAAACATGTGTTTCATTTATTTGTTTTAAGAATTAAAAATAATCTAAGAAAAAATTTTATTAATTTTTTAAAAAAATCTGATATAAATGTTGGTATCCATTACCCAATTCCAAATCATAAACAGAAACCCTTCACAAAATATTGTAAAACAAAACTTTTAATTACAGAAAAAATTTCTAAAGAAATAGTTTCTATCCCTATTTATCCATTTTTAAAAAAAACAGAGATTAGTAAGATAATTAATGTCATTAATAAGTTTTAATTAATTTCTTAATAATTATTTAATTTAAACTAGCATCAACTCGTAAACAATGGTCCATAATTTAAATTTGTTTTTTTTATAAACTTAGGCTTATTGTTTAATCAGATAAGATGCTGATGGTTCAAAATAGAATCTTTTTAGTTCAGCTTTCTTAGATTTAAAAAATTCTTTAAAAGCAACAGTTTCTCCTTTCCATTTTTCCATTCCTAATTCATCAAATGCAATAATACTACCCTTGGGCATAAGTGGATAAAAATGTTTCAAAGCAGTAATCGTAGGCTTATATATTGGGCAATCAAGATAAAGAAGTCTGACTATAAGACTTTGTCTCTTTTTTACAAATTTAGGAATTGTTTTGGTTGCATCTCCTTTAACTAGCTCAATTTTGTTAATATGTTTAATTATATCATTTTTTTGATTAATATCGATTAAGCTTTTTAAAAAGTTATAATCAGCTAAAGAAAAATCTTTTTTATAAATTTTTTTGTCTTTTTTTTTATCTATGTTCCTGAAACCCTCAAAAGTATCAAAACCTATAATTTTATCT
>MDTB01203105.1_pt1 | contig 19786 bp, 9 predicted proteins | sample 811161 | NCBI WGS metagenome assembly MDTB01 (sample SAMN05326650, study PRJNA326480) | marine metagenome | isolation source: seawater | place: Mediterranean Sea | collected 2009 | reverse complement strand
GTTCACGTTGTCACCGGAACTGATGAAGGCCGCGTCTCCGAAGAGGCTGCGTCTCTTTTTGAGGAACTAAAGGCACCGGATAGCGATGATTTTTCTAACGAAATCATTGAAGGGGTCGCTGATAACGCAGAAGACGCATTCCAAAAATGCTCTCAAACCATTGAGGCGCTCCAAACGCTAGGGCTCTTTGCTGCTAATAAAGTCGTGTGGCTAAAGGCCGCTAATTTTTTTAGCACCGACCGCACCAGCGAAGCAGAACGCGCTGTCACGGGTGTCGAGAATCTGCTTGAGATTCTCCAAAACGAGCTGCCTGAGGGTGTCGATTTTCTCCTCAGCGCCACTGGAATCAATGGGGTTCGGCGGTTTGGGAAATGGGCCAAAAAAAATACAAACTATCAAGCCTTCGATAGAATTGACGTCTCGAAGGAAGGCTGGGAGGAACAGGTTGCGCGAATTGTCAAACGAGTCGCTGGCGAAAAAGGCCTGACTATTCAAGGAGAGGCTCTTGAGCTCTTCGTTCAACGAGCCGGAGCAGAAACCCGACAAATCAGCAATGAGATCGAAAAGATCGACCTCTATCTCGGCGATAACCGCCGAGAGGTGTCCGTCGATGATGTCGCCCTTATGGTCTCAGTGAGCCACAAAGGTGTCATTTGGGAAATCTCCCGGGCAGTCGAAAAGCGAAATGCCAAACGGGCTATCGAACTCATTGATTCACTCATCGCAAAAAACGAGAATGCGGTCGGCCTTATTAAAGCCTCGATCATTCCGACTGTTCGGAATCTCTTTTTCGCTAAGCTAGTGTCAGCTTACGGGTCCGCTAACCGTGCTCCCGCGGGAATCCAAGCCGTTCTTCCCAAGAAAAAAGACGGCACCGTCAACACCTGGGGTCTTAAAATGGCCTCGGCCGGCGCAAAGAATTTCACCCTCCCCCAACTTCAACAAGGCATGAACGACTGTCTTGATGCTGACAAGGCATTGGTGACTTCAGGTCAAGATCCGCGAATGGTTCTTCACAAGCTAGTCATCCGCCTTTGCGATGGGAAACGCGCTGCTTGAAGGATTTCAGCCAGCCAAAGTCTAAAATTGGATCTATGCCATCAAGAGGCCTGATACTATTTCGCTTACCTAAAGGATATGAACATGGCTAAAAGGAATTTTTCTCCACTATGCCTCAAAGAAGACCGGAAGTAGGCCGCGTGGGCCCATCTGACTTTTATTTAATCAGCACCCGCACAAAAGCTTCACTGGGTTTGTTCTGCTTCGAATTTGTGATAGTTCTCGTTAAATAATCTCCAGCTCGAGAAGGAAACGCCAAAATTCGTTTTCCGCTCACATTAAATCTTCTCAGTAGCGCTCTCTTGACGAATCCCAAGCAAAAGTTGAGAGTTCCGCCACGAAACCGCGTATGAAACTGCCCATGAAATTCCGAACCCTCGCCCTCGGGACCGTCCTCGCCCTTTCCTCGTCCGCCATCGCCGATGTCACAGGCTGGCTAAACTGGCGTGGCCCGAATCAAAATGGCACATCCAATGAATCGAATCTTCCTGACACCTGGGCGCCCGGCTCCGGATCCCAGCTCTGGAAATATGACCTCAACGGTGCGGGTGCACCCGTCATCGCAAACGGCCGACTCTTTATCTTTGGATACGGCCAGTTCGGCGACGACCCGGCCGAGGACGTGCAGGAGACCCTGCTTTGCCTCAATGCCGATACCGGCAAGAAAATCTGGGAGAAGCGGTTTCCCGACTATATTTCAGACGTTGTCTACAACCGGTATGGCGTTGGCTCCCCAGTCATTGATCCCGAAACCGGCAACGTTTACCTCCAAACCTCAAATGGCCGTTGCGTCGCCTTCACTCCTGACGGCAAACCTGTTTGGGAGATCTCACTCATTGAAAAGCTGGCCCGCCTTACCTTCCCGAATGGACGAACAGGATCTCCCGCGATTTTCGAAAATCTCGTCATTTTTCATTGTGTCACCGCCAATTGGGGCACGACTGGCCCCGCCCGCGACCGCTTTTATGCCTTTGACAAACTCTCCGGCGAACTCGTCTGGTATTCCACTCCTGGAATACGCCCAGTTGACAGCTCCTTTTCGATGCCCGTCTTTGGGCAACTCGGTGGCCAAGCCGTTTTTTATGCCGGCACTGGCTGTGGAAACGTCGTCTGCGTGAACGCCCGTACTGGGAAGCCAGTCTGGCGCTTTCAGCTTTCCCAAGGTGGCGTCAACTCACAGGTCCTCCTTTACGGAACCGACAAACTCATCGCTCTACATGGTAAAGAAAATATTGATGCTACCTCAAAAGGACGCCTTGTATGCCTGAAAATCCCTACCGAGTATCCCAAAGAGCAACTGGTTCTTGATCCCAAGGTAGAAATCTGGCGTAACGACGATCACATTGGCTTTACAAGCTCTCCTATCCTCGTCAAAGACCGTGTCTACACCACTAACTTCACCGGCGAACTGATCGCCGTCGATGCTGAATCCGGCAAAACCCTCTGGCAGGACAAGCAGGCCCCTGACCAAATTCACGCCTCCCCGATTTTCGGAGATGGCAAAATCTATGCTCCTTGGTTCGAAGGTTCATTTGTGATCACCAAGCCCTCCGACAAGAAGGCCGACATCCTATCCCACGCCGAAATCAAGTCATCCGATGGCTCCGGTGTAAAATGCCTTGCGGCCCCCACCATTCTTAATGGAAAAGTTTACCTTTCCACCCGCGATGGACTCTACTGCTTTGGTTCAAATAAAAGTCTCACCCAGCAAACTCCCGCTAAGACTGCTAAACCAGACGTCGGACCTATCTCCCAACTTCAAATTATTCCCGCTGAATTCGCCATCGCTCCAGGTCAGAAGCAAGAGTTTCAAGTTTGGGGACTAGATAAGACCGGAAGCCGCGTCTCTATTATCACCGACGGATTGAACTGGCAGAAGTTTATCCCGCCCACTGCTAAGGTGAAAGCCGAGGTTGACGCCACTCTCGACACCAAGACCGGCACCGTTTCGGCTGCTAATAACGCTATGATTTCTGCGGGAGCCCTCAAGGTGACTTACAAAGGAATGTCCGCTACAACCCGAGGCCGTGTTCATGCTGGATCAGGATACAGCGAGAATTTTGAAGCTGTTCCTCTTAAGATGGAGTCGCCAGCTGGAGAGAAAGTTAACTTCCCACCCCTTGCTTGGCTAGGTGCTCGAATCAAGTGGTATATCCTTGAAAAAGATGACTCTAAGGTCATCGCCAATCGTCTCGACAATGTCCTATTCCAACGGACGATGAACTTCTTTGGCGACCCCGAAATGAGCGACTATATTCTTTCCGCTGACGTGATGACTGACGGTAACCGCCGCATCAAATCGACTGTCGGCCTTGTAAACCAAAGATACCTCATCACCCTCGTGGGCAACCAAAACATCCTCGAAGTCTCCTCAAATCATGAGCGCGTCAAATCATCGGTCAAATTCCCAATCAAAGCGAATACTTGGTACTCTCTGAAGACGCACGTTAAGTCAAACGTAGACGGCTCAGGCGAAATTCGCGCCAAGGCTTGGACTAGGGGCGAGGAAGAACCAACGGAGTGGACAATCGAGGTTCCAGTCAAACGTGTCCACCCAAAGGGATCAGCCGGCGTCTTTGCTTTCTCACCACAGGCCCAAAAGCGGGTCTTCCTTGACAATATCAAACTCAACGCCGCCAAGTGAACGAACTTGGCATCTTATTTTAAACTAAATCGGAAACATGAAAACCACAACCGCCCTCCTCCTTTCAGGACTCACCATCGCTGCCGCAGCCAAAGATTGGCCAATGTGGGGTAACGACCCGACCCGTAACATGATCGGCGAGTCAACAAATCTTCCAACAGAAATCAGCCCCGGTGAGCTTGATGACGAAACCGAAGCCGCTCTCCTCGATAGCGCCAAGAACATTAAGTGGGCCGCTAAGCTAGGCTCTCAAGCTTATGGAAATACCGTGATCGCCGGAGGAAGAGTCTACGTTGGGACCAATAACGAGTCTCCCCGCGACGAAGCGCAAAAAGGAGACCGCGGAGTTCTCATGGCATTCGACGAAAAAGATGGTTCTTTCGAATGGCAGCTTATTATTCCCAAGTTAGGCGCCGGCAAGGTCAGCGACTGGGAATACGTCGGACTATGCTCCTCACCTGCAGTTGAGGGTAACCGCATGTGGCTTGTCACCAACCGTGGCGAAGTCATCTGTCTCGACACCGAAGGAATGGCCAACGGCAACGATGGCCCTTTTAAAGACGAGGCCAAATACATGGCAATCAAAGACGAGGTCGTTGAAGTCACGAAAGAACACGCTGACATTATTTGGATTTACGATATGCGTGAGGAACTCGGAATCTTCCCTCACAATGTTTCTTCCTGTTCGCCCGTCGTGGTGGGTGACGTCCTCTACACTGCCACATCAAATGGTGTTGATTGGTCCCACACTAATATTCCAGCGCCAAATTCTCCTGCTCTTGTTGGGCTCAACAAGAACACAGGTAAACTTCTTGGTGAGGAAGCCTCTGGCGTCTCCACACGTGTTCTTCATGCTAGCTGGTCCTCTCCCGCCTATGGTAAAATCGGAGGAAAAGATACTATCGTTTGGGGTGGCGGTGATGGATATACCTATGCGTTTGACCCGAAGCCTACCAAAGACGAGGAAGGCTTCGACGTTTTCAAAGAACTCTGGCGTCATGACTGCAACCCGGTCGAATACCGTAAGAAAAATGACAAACCTATCAAATATGCAACCTACGCCGGTCCTAGCGAAATAATCGGAACGACTGTCATCTCAGATGGCCTCGTTTATGCCATCATTGGTCAGGATCCCGAACACGGCGATGGTGTAGGCCAAATCACCTGTATCGGCCCCGATGGGAAAGCAAAATGGACCTCTAAGGATACCGGCCGTTCAATTTCAACTGTTAGCGTGGCAGGCGGATTAGTTTACGCCGCAGAATACGATGGTGATATTCACTGCTTCGACGCAAAAACAGGCAAGCTATATTGGACCCACGAAACTCAGTCACGTATCTGGGGATCTACCCTTGTTGCTGATGATAAGGTCTGGCTTGGAACAGAAGACGGAGAACTCCATATCCTTAAGGCGGGAAAAGAGCTCAAGTCACTTGCTACAATCGAGTTTCCTGCACCAATTTACAGCAGTGCAGTAGTCGCTAATGGCGTTGTCTATGTCGCCACCCAGACCCACCTTTACGCGATCGGCAAGTAACCCTTTCTGACTCCCGATTTTTCAAACGGGCTTCGCAAATGCGGAGTCCGTTTTTTATTATCCCCCATTCCGCCTTTGACTCAATCGGCGAACAGAAGTTTACTTTTAACATGAGGATCATCTCCGCCTTTTTGGCCGTAGCACTGTGGTTAAACACAGCTGCCGAGATTAGAATCAACGAAGTGGCAGCCTCTAATGTCAGGTCATTTCCCAACGCAGAAGAGTTCGAGGATTACCCCGACTGGATTGAACTTTCCAACACCTCTTCGAAGCCAGAATCACTCAACGGTTACTACCTTAGCGACGATCCAACGAATCTCAAAAAATGGCCATTCCCACGCAATTCCACAATCAATCCATTTGAGCACCTTGTCATTGTGGCTGACGGCTACGACAAACCAAAGGGCAAGGAATTTTCCCGTAGCTATGTTGGCGGAAAGAAATTCACAACTCAATTCCATCACACAAACTTTAAACTCTCATCAAGCGGCGAAGAAATCTTTCTAAGCCGTGATAAACGTAAAAGAAGCGAAGTCTTCTCAATAAATTCAAATTGGACCTACTTTGACAAAGCCTTTAACTGGGCACTAATTAATTGGCAGACTCCAAACTATGATGAGTCTTCATGGAAAACGGGGAGCGGGATTTTTGGCCATGGAGACCCCGAAACCCCAATAATTGAAACCCAGATCAGCTTTGGTCCAGATTCCGAGGCAAAGCCAATTACAACTTACTTCAGGCAAAAGTTCACCTTGCCATCTGATCTGGCGGGAGGACGGGTAACGCCAATTAGCTTCTCCAGTAACTTTAATGATGCCGTTGCTATCCATCTCAATGGAAAAGAAATTTTACGTGAAAATCTACCCGATGGACCAATCACAAAAAACACTCCTGCAGTCAATACAGTCACCCCGTTCACCAATACTCAACGCCTTGAATTCTTAATATCTGCAGACCAACTCATTCCCGGGGAAAACGTTTGGGCAATCGAAGTGCACCAAGCAGACGCTACCAGCGACGACCTCTTCTTCGATTTTCATTATCTCATCGAGATAACGGATCAAAATAACCAAAACACGATTTCAATTGGCTCCAACTTTGGCGAAACTCAATGGTCCTACCTCGATGAAGGTATCGTGCCTGCGTCCAACTGGACTACTCCTGGATTTGATGACTTACCCTGGCAAACAGGGAGAGCGCCATTCGGATATTTTTCCGAGAATGAAAGAGTCAATCCCCCCCAAACTGAAACATCATTTGGCGAGGATCCTGAAAGAAAAATCCAAGGCACCTACTTCCGCAAAAACTTCACGGTAGAGGAAATCGAAAACGTCCGAGCGCTTATCCTAACTTACCTAGCTGATGATGGAGTAGTGTTCTATTTGAATGGATCCGAAATCCACAAGGACAACTTTAACCCAACTCTCGATACCGGATTAAATCCCTCCCAGGAAATTACCATAGCTCCGGACCATCTCCGTAAGGGAATGAATACGATTGCCGCCTTTGTAACACTCGCCACTCCCACCTCACCAGCCCTCCGGTTTGGCGCGTCACTCGAGATCGAATTAGGATCCACTCTAACATTAGTGGACCATATCACGTTCGACCAACAGGTTGACGATATTTCTTACGGCAGATCCATCATCAATCCTGCGGCATGGATTTTCATGGCACAACCCACGCCCGGAAAAGCTAATAGCAGCCCCATTGTTTCAAAACTCCGGGAGACCAGCACCAGTCCAACATTCACCCCTGAAGGAGGGCTTTACGAACTGCCTCTCACTCTAAGTATCACCTCAATTGGTGAAGAAATCCGCTTTACGACAGACGGATCAAACCCCACTCCGACTTCAGCACTTTACACTGGCCCCATCGAACTAACTGGCACAACGGTGGTGAGGGCGCGAACTTTCGGGCTGGGTAAAGTGCCCAGCGAAATCATCACTCATAGCTATTTTGTCGGAGAATCTTTCGAGGATGGTCTGCCCATCATCTCTATTACTGCCCCTGATAAGACTTTGTTCGATCCTCAATTGGGGATCTACGGAAATCGAAATTTAAGTGGGGGCAACATCCATAAAGGAGTCGATGCTCCTGGTAATTTAGAATTTTTCCCAACGGATGGAGGCAAGGGATTTTCCATCAATGGTGCCTTCCGTCTAGGAGGCGAAAACAACTTTTTAGCCCACCCACAGAAAGCCCTAAATTTTGCAATCCGAGGCCGTTACGGAGACGATGCACTGAACTACGATCTTTTTCCTGAATCAGGAGTTGGAACCTTCACCTCTCTCACACTCAGAGAAGGGGGTGATGATTGGGGAAAAGCGCATCTTACCGATGCTATCTGGAACGCAATTGTGGATGGGCGAATGGAAGTTGAGACGAACCGCTACCGTCCAGCTGCCATGTTTATCAATGGTAACTACTGGGGACTTTACAATATTCGCGACCGCTGGGATGAAAACTGGTTTTTTCAGGAATACGGGACAGACAATGGTGACTACGATCACGTTCGCTTTGACCGTAGCGCACTATTTCTTGAAAATGGTAAAAGCGACGATTGGCGAGAGCTTTTTGGGTTCCTTATCAAACCCCATTTATCAAACCAAGAAGCATGGGAGGTAGTCGAATCTGAAATTGATGTCGATAGTCTGGTCGACTTCACAATTTGCGAAACATTTGGCGGTAACACTAGTTGGCAAGGAAATCGCGAAGCATGGCAGGACAATCGAAGCAACGGTAAATGGCGTTGGCTCCTGCCCGATATGGATCGCACTTTTGGCAATACTTCGATCCAATCTAACGTAACCAGCTTTATCGTAGGAGAAACCACGGTCAGTCGAATGCGTAAGTTTCCCAATTTTAGAAACCGGCTTGCCCAAAGAGCGGCGGCTCATCTCACTTCAACTCTTTCCGCTAATAGACTCAAGAGACTGATTGAAAAATTAGGGGCTGCCGCCGCACCAGAAATCCCTCGCCAACATAGCCGTTGGTCAAACCCCACAGAATCAAATTATACCGCCTCCTTGGAGCGAATGAAAAACTTCGTTGACCTACAAGAAGGTCGATTTCTTGATGAGATTGGAAGTAATACAGTGGAAACACCACTCGCCAACCTCACTCTTTCCACCACTGGAGAAGGCAGCTTTAAATTCGCAGGCGTAAAGCTTAAGGCCCAAACTTTTAAAGCCTTCGAGGACACACCTGCTGAAATAGAAGCTATTCCAGCGCCTGGTTTTAGATTTGAGCGCTGGGCCGGCCTTGATGGAGGCCCCAAAACCATTCTTAAATTCACCGGAGACACAACTATAACCGCCCACTTTTCTCCGGACTCATCGACTAAAATTAGCGGCACCTTATTAAGTGACCTTACTCTGAAGCCGGAGAACTCTCCCTACATCATCACCGAGGACTTACTGATCCCAACCGGAACCACTCTCTCAGTCGAACCCGGTGTCACTCTTCAATTTCAGTCTGGAGTCAACCTCCGTGTCTTTGGAACTCTGAGGGTTGAAGGATCAAACGAGGCCAAAGTAGTATTTAAAGGAGACGACGGCGTAACCTGGGGTGGCCTCTCGTTCGAGAAAACAACGACCCCATCCATCCTGAATCACCTTATTTTACGAAATGCCTCAAGAGGAAAAAGACCTCTCATTTACCCTTCCGCGATTTCCGGACTCGATGCCGAAGTTGAAATGAATTTTATTGATATCGGCGAATCGCGAGGGCCGCTCTTCTTCCAGGGTGGCAATATAATCCTACGCGATTCCCTCATCGCGATCCCCCTCAGTGGCGATGGCCTTAACGTTAAACAAGGTCGCGCCCAGACCCTCCGCTGCACCTTTATTGGCAATCAATCCCCCGATACTGATGCCATTGATTATGACGGGGTTATCGATGGTATAATTCGAGATTGTCGGATCTATGACTTCCAAGGTTTCAATAGCGATGGTATCGACATTGGCGAGGAATGCCTAAACTGCCTCATTGAAGGTAATTCGATTTTTTACAGCTCAGACAAAGGCGTTTCCATAGGGCAGGGCTCTACCATAACTTTGAAGAATAATCTTATCGTGGGTTGCCCTCTCGGAATCGCAGTAAAAGATGCCAGATCCTCCGTTTTGATTGATCAGAACACCATTGTTAATTGCGAAACAGGGGCCGCAGCTTACGAGAAAAACTTTGGCTCCGGAGGAGGCCAAGCTGTTGTGACGAACTGCATCTTTTCGAATTGCGAACAAAACATTTCTAATGACTCCATTTCTTCAATCACAGTGGCTTACAGCTTAAGTGACACCACTCTTCTCTCGGGAACCAAAAACCTTCTAGGAGACCCAATTTTCGTTAATGCTGACGCCTTGAATTTTGAGCTCACAGCAGGATCCCCCGCTCTCAATGCTGGAGATCCGCAACATCAGAATGACCCTGATGGAACCCGTGTTGATATGGGCGCTCTCTATCGCTACTCTCCAGATGACTACCCCTTCACCCAGACATCGACCATTGTTATCAACGAAGTCCTGGCAAATTCGGGTGCTGCATCTGACTGGGTCGAGCTCTACAACCGTAGCAATGACTCTCTTGAAATTGGAGGTTGGTTCTTGAGCGATTCCAAATCGAATCTCATGAAATTTCGAATTTCTCCGGGCACCATCATCCCGCCCGGTGGCTTTCTCACCTTTACCGAGGATCTTCACTTTGGTGAAAATAGTAATGATCCAGGACGATTTGAGAGCTTCGCTCTGAGTGACACTGGCGAAACAGTTTACCTCACTTCAGCCAGTGACCCCGAGCTCTCACATTATCGCTTAAAAAGGGATTTTGGTCCTTCTCTCGAAGGTCAGACGATTGGCTTCCACTACAAGTCCAGCAGCGATTCATACAACTTTGTGCCACTGAAAACCCCAACTCCAGGAACAATCAATTCACCTCCCATGTTGGGTCCAATCGTCATCTCGGAGATTATGTATCATAATACAGTCGAGTATCTTGAACTCCTGAATGTGAGTTCCAAATCTATTTCGCTCCGCGGTTGGCAAATCGAAAAAGGAATCGAAATCCAAATCAGCTCCGATCTCGTCATAACCCCGGGTCAACGCGTTATCCTCTCCGAAAATGCCGACCTCTTCCGTTCTCTTTACAGACCGAGAGAAGGCCTTGTCATTCTGGAATGGGCCGACGGAAAGCTCAATAACGGTGGAGAGACCGTAGAATTAGAGCGACCCGGCCCGCTAAATAAACTAGGAACCCCAACTTTCGTTCGTGTAGACCGAGTCAACTATGATAATAAAAAACCGTGGGATGTTAATGCCGATGGCACCGGTCTCGCACTTCGTAAGATCGAAGAGAAAGCCTACGGAAACGATTCTATTAATTGGCTCGCAAGCTCCCCATCACCTGGCCTCTACGACACACTTGAATCCTTTGAAGATTGGCAAGTCTTTTGGAATCTAGAACCTGACGATGATGATCCTGACCGAGACGGTCTTACCAATATATTTGAATACGCTTTTGACCGAAACCCATTTGCTGTTGACTACTCAGAACTTATCAAAATCCGCAGGAGCGGCGAAAATATAAGAGTAATCTACCCACTCGAGGCACGCCGACCCGATCTAGAAATCCAACTCGAGTATTCAGCAGATCTAGAGGAATGGAGCTCACTTCAAACGGAAATTATCGGAAGCCAAAATGAGGCCGATGTCACTGAGCTTGATTCGGGATACTACCGTATCCGAATTCTAAAATTTCCGTAGTGAACCTTTTACTTTTTGGAACCTTCCAAGGCTTCTGCAAAAGCCTTACCAATCTGAGCCATTATTTTGGCGGAACCCTTGTAGTGATAATCAGCGTTGGTAATCCCTTTTAGTAACTCGCGATCACGGGCCGTGAAGAGCCTGGCCTCTATGCTCCTAAGTTGATTTGCAATCTCTTTTTTTGAAAGGCCCTTCTCTTTGAGTTCCTTTTCCTTTGAACGAATTTCTCCTCTTTTCTTATCAACTGCATCAAGTTCGGAATCCCAATACTTCTCGGTCAACACTGCGGTCACGTTTCCTTTGAACTCCGGAAGTGAGGCGGGAGCTGCCATGGAATCTCGGAAATACTGATGGATGTCTTTATAGCGTTGCTGCCTCGGCCCATAAAGATCAGTCGGACCGCCAGCACCCATTACGCCAATCACAAAAGGCAACTTTGGTGACTTTAATTCCCTCCGAACGTCGCGGATAAAATGAGCCATCACTTCACTATATTGATCATATCCTCCTTTATTTCCTCGATCAGGGTAAGTGCCACGATCAACCATATCGTTCCAACCCTGAAACCAAACAAATCCACTCAACTCGTATCCATCCTTGGCATTGTAAGCAGGATGAACCTTACCTGGATCCGCCAGAACCGATCTTACATGCTCCATCATCATCTGAAAGTAACGTCCAACTTTAGAGTTTCGATCAGCCTTCATTTCAGCAATGTCTTTCCCCTGCTTTTTAAAGGTATCTAACTGCTTTTTATTGAACTGATAAGGCCCAGCACTAGGCGGGCGAAAATCTGTATTGATCGACTTCCCTCCCCAAGCTGTTTTGATAATTAAGATAGGCTCCTTCACTAATTTTCTAGTGTAGATTCCAAAAGTGAATTCAGGTCCGATTTTACCATCATTTTCGGTCGAAACCCTCCGGGCTCCAAACCCCGCGGTCAGTTTTCCAACTCCCGGTTGATCCTCTTCCTTACCCGTCCGATAGCTGATCCAAACATCTTCAAGTTCAACTGGCTCTCCACTTCCCCCCCTCATTTCCTCCAAAATTGGAACTGTCTTAGGATCCATCCCAATATGATCAAACGAAGAGAGCTTGGCATGACCCTCCATGTTAGACTGGCCGGCAAGAATATAAACTTTCAAAGGACTTGCTGCACTGAAGGATGCAAAAGCCATTGCAAAACCAAGCCCTGAAATTAAGTGTTTCATCCCCCAAAAATAGACAACGTCCATATGAAACCAACCATTAATACAGCCTTGATTCAGTGCAACGTGATGCGAGCATCTACCGTAAACAGCTTATGAAAATTATAGTATCTCTCTTATCGTTGGTCTCCCTCTCGTTCATTTCGTGCAACCAGAACATGAAAGAAGCTAAGCCCGGCATACCGCTTCCACCTGGTGTCCAAAAAACCTACAGTGGCTTAAAGCACAAACTCCTGCGACCCGGCAAGATTGGCCCCAGCCCAAACTCATTGAGCACGGTAACAGTTCACTACGAGGGAAAAACAAAGGATGGTAAAATTTTCGACAGCTCCTACAAACGTGGTAAGCCCGCAGAGTTTTCACTCGATCAGGTGATTCAAGGATGGACCGAGGGACTGCAGCTCATGACTAAAGGGGAAAAAAGACGATTTTGGATTCCCGCGAATCTCGCGTATGGAGAAAATCCCCAAATCGGACAGCCCGGCGGCGAATTGACCTTTGAAATCGAACTTCTCGATTTTTATCAATAGTCAAGCGAGATCGCCTTCCTCAAACTCGTATTTTGAAAGACTCCCCCAGTTCTTAGCGTTGCCGCTATCGCATCTGACGATTTTATTCAAAAAAGACCGCATTTTCTTCAAGACGACTGACCAAGTTCTGTGTATTTTTTTGCTCCAATGAAAACGGTTGCCATTCTTGCCACCCTCGATACCAAAGCCGACGAAGCCGGCTTCATGCGGTCCGAAATTGAATCCCTAGGGGGCCAAGCACTTCTGATTGATCTCTCTTTGGTTGGCGAATCCCATCTTTCTGCTGACGTTACCAAACAAGATGTAATTTCCGCTGGCGGAGGAAATCTCGCAGACCTACTTGTCAAACCAAACCGGGAAGAGTCGAATCCGTTTATCGTTGCTGGTGCCACCAAGATTGTAAAAGAGCTTCAAGACTCCGGGAAAATCGACGCCGTTGTCTCCCTCGGTGGCACGCAAGGCACATCCACCTGTGCCCCTATCCTCCAAGCCCTCCCTTATGGTTTTCCAAAGATCATGCTTTCCACTGCCGCTTCCGGAGACACCTCTCCCTTCGTTGGCATAAAGGACATTACCATGATGTTTGCCGTATCTGATATCCTCGGGCTCAATGTCTTTTCCCGCAAGATCCTCGCTAACGCCGCCGCCGCCGCTTGGGGCATGGCCCAATCCGAGCAATGCATTACTAAAAGCGAAGCCAAAGGCGTCATCGGCATGTCCAACCTAGGGGTTCTCACCCAAGGTGCGATGCGTGCCATTAAGCTCTTCGAAGAAGCCGGCTACGAAGTTATTACCTTCCACGCCATCGGAGCAGGTGGTGATGCTATGGAGCAAATGATGAAAGAAGGGATCATCAACGCGGTCTTCGATTACGGACTCGGTGAAATCGCCGACGGAATCTGGGGGGTTCTTCGCGCCGGAGGCCCCGAACGACTCACCGTTGCCGGCAAGCTTGGCCTCCCTCAGGTCATCGTCCCCGGAGGGTCCGAGCACCTAGGCATCCTTGTCAACGAGCCCAATAAAATTCCAACCGGATACGAAAACCATCAAATCACTTGGCACTCACCCTACGTTTTCGTCCCGCGTCTCAATGCCGAGGAACAAGACCGGGTCGCAAAGGTCATCGGAGAAAAACTTTCCCACTCCACAAAAGACACGTTATTCCTCATGCCCCTCAAGGGCGTTTCTAGCTATTCAGCTGAAGGCGGCGAGCTTTACAACACCGAGCTTGATAATGTCTACTGGGAATCATTGCAAAAAGAACTTCCCAACACCATCGAAGTCGAATCAATGGACGTCACCGCTCAGGACCAGGCACTCGTAGAGCGCGCGGTCAACTACCTGATCGAGAAACTTGAAAACTAATGAGTCAGACCATCTGAGTTTTAAAAATATGACACTCACATCAAGGAAGATTTCATGGGCCGTTTCCACCTCGCAATCACACAAAGACACTCATTTCTCAAAACCAACAACCCAACCTATCATCAACTAATACCATGGCTGACCTAGACGACATCAGAGACGGAGATAACTTCGGACTCAACACACCCGCCGACACCTCTTCATTCTACCTTAAGGGAATGAACAGCGCGTCATGGGGCATCAAAAACCGCATGTCCCGTATCTTCAACCGCAAGTCCGGACGCACCGTAATGCTCGCCTTTGACCACGGGTTTCTCATGGGGCCAACATCAGGTCTTGAGCGGATTGACCTCAACATTGCTCCCCTTGCCGAAGAAGCTGACTGTCTCATGGGTTGCCGCGGCATGCTCCGCACCAGCATCCCTGCCGAGAACACGAAGCCAATCTGTCTTCGCACCGATTCCGGCACCACTATCTTAACTGAGATGAACCACAACGTGCTCATCTCAGAGCAGGATGCAATCTCGATGAATGCTTCCGCTATGGCCGCCATGCTCGCGATCGGAGACGCCGACACCGAAGCCTCTACAGTTGCCAACTTCTCTAAACTTGTCGACATCGGCAACAAATATGGGATTCCCGTCATGGGCGTGACCGCAGTCGGTAAGGACATGGCTCGTGACTCCAGGTACTTTGGCCTTGCTTCCCGCGTCTGTGCCGAAAACGGAGCATCCATCGTCAAAACTTACTACACCGAAGGCTTCGAAAATGTCGTGGCAGCCTGTCCCGTCCCAGTCGTCATCGCTGGAGGAAAAAAACTCCCTGAGCTCGAAGCTCTCGAACTTTGCTATAACGCCATCCAGTGTGGTGCTTCGGGAGTCGACATGGGCCGTAATGTCTTCCAGTCCGACAAACCACTTGCCATGATGAGAGCGGTCAAGGAAGTTGTCCACAACGGAGCAAAGCCTGCCGAAGCGATCGAAATCTACAATGCCGGATAGCCTCCGCGACAGGTGGCCTACCTTGCAGGTATTCCAGCTATCAGGCTAACTTTCAAACCCTGGGTCTTTCGACAAAGGCCCGGGGTTTTCCGCCCCAACGGGTTAGACAAACTTAGCTCAGGACGCCATTCTCAATCCTCCAAATTCAAACTCTTTCCAAAATGACACGCGCCGAAAAAATCGACCTTATCCGTTCTCGCCCACAACTCTCCGTCGCCACTCTTAGCGCTGATATGGGAAACCAAAACGCAGCCCTCCAAATTCTGCAGGAAAACAACGTCAATCTCCTTCACTTTGATGTCATGGACGGCAATATCTGGCCCAATATTACGGTTGGATCTCCATTTGTCGGCGGACTCAAGACCGATCTCCTTAAGGATGTTCATCTCCTCATCAACAAACCAAAGCAGCACATCGATTCCTTTGCAAAAGCCGGAGCAGATCTCATCTCCTTCTCCGTAGAATATACGGCACATATCGATGATACTCTCTCTCGTATTTCCACACACGAAAACATCCTCCGTGGCGTCTCCCTCAATCCCGGCACCTCCCCCAGTTTCATCAAAAACTACCTCGATCAGATTGACTACGTTCTTCTCCTTGGCGTTGGACCCTACTCTGGGAAAGAACTCTTCCTTGACGACATCCCCGCCAAAATCAAAACCCTTCTTGAGTGGAAACCTGAACTCCTCATCTGTGTCGACGGCGGTGTCAACAAAACCACTATGCCGCAAATTGCGGCAATGAAGCCCCACTTTGTCGTCTCCGGATCCGCCATCTTCAACAAGGAAGACCCGGTCGAAAACCTCGCTTTTTTCAACAACGCCCTGACCTAAGGGTAGCTGAAAACTCAACTTCTAGGTCCAACCACAACCGATTATCCTGATTGATTCAAACTTCCCACTCATACTATGTCTGAAAAAATCCATGCCAACAAAGTCGCTATCGTCACCGGAGCTTGCGGAGGAATCGGCCGCGCCACTGCCGAACGTCTTCGCAACGACGGTGCCACCGTCGTCGGTCTAGACATCAATCCCAACGTTGTCACCAATCTCACTGGAGAACGGCTTTCCGGAGCAGTTTGCGACATCACCGATGATGCCGCCCTCAAGGCTGCCGTCGACAAAACCATCGCCACCCACGGTGGGCTCGACATCATCGTCGCCAATGCCGGCATCTTTAAATCCGGCGAATATATTGATGCCGAAGAAGATAGCTGGGATCTCCATCTCCGAATTAACCTGACTGCGACTCAACGTTTTCTAAAATTCTCCATCCCAGCCCTCAAAGAAAGCGACAAAGCGCCCAGCATCATCATCATTGGTTCACGAAACTTCGCCGCTCCTGGGCCTGGCGCTTCCGCCTACTCCGTAACAAAAGCCGGCGTAACCCAACTCGCTCGCGTCGCCGCACTCGAACTTGCTCCCTTCGGTGTGCGCGTCAACATCCTCCACCCCGATGCCGTTTTTGACACCGAAATCTGGACAGACGAAGCGCTTGAAAAATCCGCAAAGCGCTATGGTATGACGGTGCAGGAGTATAAGACAAAAAACCTCCTCAGCACCGAGATTACCTCCTCCGGCGTCGCCGCCTTAGTCAGCACGGTCGCTGGCCCCGTCTTTTCAGCCACCACTGGGGCCCAGATCCCTATCGACGGTGGAAACGACCGGGTGATTTAGGGAAGTTTCCATGGTTGGTTTGACGCGTTCTAGGTGCTAGCGTTATCGTCAATCACCAATGAAATTCTCGGTCTCTTTTCTGCTCAGTACCCCCCTGCTTTTCCTCAATCTTTTTGCAGAAAGGCCCAATCCAAAATCGCTGGAATTTACGAAGTGGACTCCCAACTTTCTCGTTCCCGATCCGGTTGCTATTTCTTTCGACAACCAAGGGCGGGCCTACGTCACACAGACGCAAAGACGCAAAGCAAACGACCTCGATATTCGACAGAACCGTGACTGGATTCCAGATGATCTAAGTTTCAAAACTCCAAACGGTAAGCGGGCTTTCTATCACAAGGCCTTCACTTCCCAAAACAGCGACGCCAATAAAAGACGAGTCAAAGATTTCAACAAGGACGGAAAACACGACCTGGCCGACCTTAGATTTCTCTCAGAACGCATCCATCTCATAGAAGACACCGACAGCGATGGCCTTGCCGACAAGACATCGATCTATGCCGAAGGATTCACCGATGAGATCGGAGGGATCGCCGCCGGAGTTCTTCATTACGATGGTGATGTCTACACCACGATCGTACCCGATGTATGGAAGCTTCGTGACACAAATGATGATGGCAAAGCCGATCAGCGGCAATCCATTGCCTATGGCTTCGGAGTCCACCTCGCCTACGCCGGCCATGACATGCATGGCCTCACCGTGGGCCCCGATGGTCGCATCTACTGGACGATCGGCGATAAGGGAGTAGGAGCCTCCTCCAAGGAAGGTCGCCATTTCCAATACCCCAACCAAGGCGCCGTTCTTCGCTGCGACCCCGATGGATCTAACTTTGAAGTCTATGCCCGAGGACTCCGCAATGTGCAGGAAATAGCCTTTGACCAGTACGGCAACATGTTCGGAATCGACAACGACTCCGACCGACCCGGCGAAAAAGAACGCTTCGTTTACATCGTTCAACACATGGATGCTGGTTGGCGTTCTAACTGGCAGTATCGCAATGGAACTTTCAATCCATGGATGGATGAAAACCTCAGTATCCCATGGCACAAGGGTCAGCCTGCCTACATCACCCCCCCTATCAGTCTCTATAACAACGGACCGGCTGGACTCGCTTTTAATCCCGGCACCGCCCTCGGAGAGGAATGGCAAAATTACTTCTTTCACACCAGCGCCCCCAACGGCCAACAATGGGCCTTTCAGGTCGAGCAAGATGGCGCTTCCTTCAAAATGGTCAACGATATGCAAATCGGAAATGGCGTTCCCATCGTCGGAATCAATTTCGGTCCCGATGGAGCTCTCTATGGGGTCGACTGGGGCGGCGGTTATCCTCTCAACGAAAAGGGAGCCATTTGGAAGTGGGACGTGAAAGAAAAACATCCTCTACGTGCGCTGACCGCCAAACTTCTGCGGTCGGATTTTTCAAAAACAGCAACCAACGAACTTATCGCAACCTTGAATCATCCCGATCAACGAGTTCGGCTCAAAGCTCAATTCGAATTGGTCAAACGGGGCGCAAGAAAAGAACTTTGGAAAGCTGCGAGGAGCGGTCCGCAACTCCTCCGCATTCACGCCATCTGGGGGCTCTGTCAATTCGATCGTCTCACAAAATCCCCCAAGGGAGACATCCTCAAACTACTAAGCGATCCTGATCCCGAAATTCGCACCCAGATTGTGAGAAGCTTTGGTGAAATTTTGAGCAGTGAACTTGCCCTTCATCAGGCTCCCGACCCACGCGACAGTCCCTTTGATTTTCTTGAACTCGAAAAATGCCTCGAAGACGACTCACCCCGAGTTAGATTCCACGCCGCGATTGCACTTGGAAACCTCGGAGCTTTGGGCAGTAGCAAAGCGCTCATCAAAATGGCTCGAAACATTCCAGATGAAAGTAACACCTACCAGCGCCATGCCGCCATCGCCGGCCTCACTGGCTGCGCCTCCTCCAAAATTCTCGCAGCCCTCGCCAGCGAGCAGTCCGAACTGATTCAAAAAATCGCGGTTGTCGCTCTCCGCCGCCGCGCTGATCCAAAAGTGCGACATTTCCTCTACTCCCCTTTCAAAAATGTCGTCGCTGAATCCGCTCGAGCCATTCACGATGACTGGAGCATTCCGAACGCTATACCTGCCCTTGCTAGATCGCTCGCCACAACTAAGTGGATCAAAGACGAAGGCTTCATCAAGCGTGCCATCAATGCAAACTTCCACCTCGGCACCCCAGAAGCCGCCACCCGCGTCGCTGACTACACCATCCGAGCCGACGTGCCCGAAGAACTCCGCCTAAATGCCCTCGATGCCCTTAGGCAATGGTCAAAGCCAGGCAAGCTCGACCGCGTCGTCGGTCGTTACCGTCCCCTCTCGGATCGCGATCCAGCAATCGCCACAAATGCCGTTTATAAAAAGCTCACTAACCTGCTCATCGATCCCAGCCAAAAAATCCAAAGCGAGGCCATGGCTCTCGCCCGCTTGCTCAAGATCGAGATTCCCGGCGAAGCTCTTGTCGCCGTCGCAAAAAACGAAAGCTCCATTCCAGCCCTCAGGATCGAAGCACTCCGCGCACTTGCCACTCAGAAGAACGAAAAGCTTCTAGCTTGTATTACGTCCGCCTTCGAATCAAAAGAGCACTCAATCCGAATCGAGGCACTTAAGATCCTCGCAAAATTCAATCCCGTATTAGCACTCGATCGAGTTGAGGTCGTTCTCTCTTCAAATAAAGCAAAGACTCTCGAAAAACAAACCGCACTCGCCCTTCTCGGAGGCGATCTCGCCTCGGCAAAAGGCGACTCTATTCTGAACTTACTCTTGAACTCCTTTGAGGAATGCCCCCCTTCTCTTAAGCTCGATCTCACAGAAGCTGCTGCCGTAAGGCAAATAAACGCTACCGCTCCTGATTTCACCCACACTCTTGAAGGGGGCGACGCAGATCGCGGTAGAAACCTCTTCATGAACCATATCGCGGCCCAATGTATTCGCTGCCACAAGGTGAAGGATGGCAAAGGCAGCGACATTGGC
>MDTB01141830.1_pt1 | contig 19786 bp, 23 predicted proteins | sample 811161 | NCBI WGS metagenome assembly MDTB01 (sample SAMN05326650, study PRJNA326480) | marine metagenome | isolation source: seawater | place: Mediterranean Sea | collected 2009 | reverse complement strand
TGCGCCCGTCATGGAAGGCGGCCCGGTCTCTCAAGACCACGGGTTTATCCTGTACCGGGGCGACGCATCCTATGGTGCTTCTCTGAATGTGACGCCGAACCTCTATCTTTCCAGTGGTCATGAGGTCCTCGAGGCCATCGCCAAGGATGAGGGGCCCGAGCAATTTCTCGTCGCCTTGGGTTATGCGGGCTGGGCCGGAGGGCAGCTTGAGGCAGAAGTGAGCCGCAACGTCTGGCTGACCGTGGAAGCAGAATCAGATTTGATCTTCGATACGCCATTTGAGGAAAGGCTGGCAAAGGCGGCCGGGGCCTTGGGCATCGACCTGAACCTCATCAGTACCGAATCGGGCCAGCACTGATGGATGAAGGCTACGTGATCGGTATCGATTTTGGTCTCAAACATATTGGTGTTGCGATAGGACAGACGATTACCCGCAGCGCTCGGGGACTGAAGACGCTGAGCGCGAAAAATGGGCGCCCAGATTGGAAAGCGCTCGACGAGCTGGTGCACCCCTATCGACCTCTTGCCATTACCGTGGGACTACCCCTGAACATGGACGGCACCGACTCTGACATGTCGCAGAAAGCAGACGGCTTCGCCGAATCCTTACGCGAACGCTATGCCATACCGGTGTATCTGGTGGATGAGCGCCTCAGTACCTGGCAGGCGCGCACTGAGGCCCAAGAGGGAGGCACAGCGCCGACGACCCATGAACGAGCGGCCAGTCTTATCGCCGAAACCTGGATGGCAGAACAATAACCGCACCGGCCAGACAACTCACATGATTAACGAACTAGAACAAAATTTTCACCGGATTCAGCAACGAATTTCTGACGCCTGCCACGAGGCGGGTAGGGATGTTGAAGAGGTGCAGCTGGTGGCTGTCTCCAAGACGAAACCAAGCCACTTGATTTCTGAAGCCGCAAATCTGGGCATGAAACACTTTGGGGAGAATTATCTGCAGGAGGCCACGGGAAAGATTCATGGCCTTCAGCCTAAGCCCGGAGACTGGCACTACATCGGGAAGGTGCAGTCCAATAAGACGCGGGACATCGCTGAGCATTTTGATTGGGTGCATACCGTGGACCGGGAAAAGATTGCCCTTCGATTAAACGCGCATCGCACTGATCGACCCAAACTAAACGTTCTGGTTCAGGTTAATGTCGACAACGATCCCGACAAAGGCGGATGTTCTGGCGACCAGGCTCTCACGCTCTGTCGCGCAATCTGCGATCTGCCTAATTTAAGGTTGCGCGGCCTCATGACCATCTTGAGTCAGGAGACGAATCCTAGGGAAGGCTATGAAAGCGTGGCACAATTACACCGTGAGATAGGCACCCAGCTCGCGGAACCCCATAGAGATTCCTGGGACGCCCTATCCATGGGTATGAGTCGAGACCTTGAAGACGCGATATTAGCGGGGGCCACCTTGATTCGTGTCGGCACAGCGCTTTTCGGGGAGCGCCGATAGAGGGCTCCGGGCAACTCGGCATCAAGGGATATGGAAAGGACGATTTAGCATGGTCAGGATTGGCTTTATCGGTGCAGGCAACATGGCAAGGAGCCTGGCTCAGGGTTTGATTCAGGACGGTATACCTAGCTCCGAAATCGTTGCGACTGACCCAGATGCAGGACAAAGAGAGCAGCTTGCGGCGCTGGGCATCCGCACCAGCGACGATAACGCGCTGGCCTGCCAGGCGCAGAATGTGATCGTTGCCGTCAAGCCCCAGATTGCGGGGAAGGTGTTGACTGCCCTACCCAAGCTGGACGTTCAGCAGGTCATCGTCTCCATCATGGCGGGCATCAAGGCTTCAAGCATCGAAACTTGGTTAGGGGGACACCAGTCCATTATTCGCTGTATGCCCAACACGCCAGCGCTTCTCGGCGCGGGCATGACGGGCATGTTTGCGAGTGCCAGCATTACCGAGCAACAAACAACCGAAGCTGAGCGCATCCTTGGGGCCGTGGGCGAGACCATTTGGGTCGCACAAGAAGACGAGCTGGATGCGGTAACCGCCCTATCTGGGAGCGGCCCGGCCTATTTTTTCCTGTTGATGGAGGCCATGCTGGATGCAGGGAGAGGCATGGGGCTCAGCGATGAGCTGTGTCGTCAATTGGTGGTTGAAACCGCTAAGGGTGCAGCGATGATGGCGGCGCAGCAAGAAACAACGCCCGCAACGCTAAGACAAAACGTGACATCGCCCGGAGGAACCACAGCCGCAGCCCTGAGCGTTATGGAACAACGAGCGCTTCCGGAAATTGTGGGTGAGGCGCTGGAAGCCGCTCGTTTGCGCGCTGGACAGATGGCTAATGAGTTTGGAGAACAAAAATGAATGCAACCCTCTTGCTGATCGCCGACTTAGTATTACGTCTGGCCGCGCTGCTCTTTCTCATCCGCTTCTTGCTACAGGCGAGCAAGGCGGACTTTTACAACCCAATTAGCCAGTTTGTGGTTAAGGGAAGCGACCCTCTCACCCGGCCCCTACGCGCACTCCTGCCATCCCTTGGCTCGTGGGATTTCGCATCTCTGCTGGTGGGATGGATCATGTGTATCCTTTTCGTGGTGCTGATCACCCTGGGTTCGCTGGGTATCTCAGACTATTTAATCCTGGGTCTGGTGCGGATGCTGTCGGTACTCATCGACTTCTACTTCTGGTCAATCATCATCGTTATCATTGCCAGCTTTTTGAGTTCGGGCCAATACAACCCCGGCCTTGGCCTTCTCCAGCAGTTAGTTGAACCCCTGGTGGCTCCCATTCGACGCCTATTGCCGGATACTGGACCGCTGGACTTCTCACCCATGATCGTCATTCTTATTCTTACTATTCTGCAGCGGGCGCTTTCCGGCGGTTTGGGATAGGACCATGTCTGCGCAGACGATCCAAGCCGATGCTATCGGCTTAGTTGAGGTCCACACGTTCCAACACGGTGGACCCCTAGTTCTGCAAAACGGGGCGACGCTGCAAAATTTCGAGCTGGTCTACGAAACCTACGGGCAGTTAAATTCAGCCAGGGATAATGCGATCCTAATTTGCCATGCGCTATCGGGTCACCACCACGCCGCAGGTCGTCACCACCCAGATGATGCGAAACCAGGTTGGTGGGACGCCTGCATCGGGCCAGGAAAGGCCATTGATACCAACCAGTTTTTTGTCCTGAGCCTAAATAACCTGGGCGGCTGTCACGGCAGTACCGGGCCCAAAACCATCAACCCAGAAACTGGAAAGGCCTATGGCCCAGACTTCCCCCAGGTCGTGGTCCGAGACTGGGTCACCAGTCAGGCGAAATTAGCAGATCATCTCGGTATTGAGACGTTTGCGGCGGTGATTGGTGGCAGTTTAGGGGGCATGCAGGCCATGCAGTGGGCGATTGAGTACCCGGATCGCGTTCGCAGCTGTGTCATCATCGCAGCAGCAGCCAAACTTTCGGCACAAAATATCGCCTTCAACGAGATTGCTCGCCAGGCTATCGTCAGTGATCAGAACTATCTCGACGGGCGTTATGAAGAGGCAGACAAAATTCCAAACCGAGGTTTGATGCTGGCGCGAATGATCGGCCACGTGACGTACCTCTCTGATGACGGCATGGGCAATAAGTTCGGGCGAGAGGTCAAATCTGGCGAGTTTGACCAAGATGAAAGCATCGAGTTCCAGGTGGAAAGCTACCTCCATTATCAGGGCCGAGCATTCTCAAAATACTTTGATGCAAATACCTATATGCTGATGACTCATGCTCTTGACCAATTCGATCCTGCCAGAGGGCATGCAGGAGACCTGGCGGAGGCGCTGTCTGCCGCCCAAGCAAGATTCTTAGTGCTCTCTTTTAGCAGCGACTGGCGTTTCTCCAGCCAACGCTCCCAGGAAATTATCGATGCTTTGATTACCGCCAGAAAGAATGTCGCTTCCGCCGTGGTGGAATCTGAACACGGCCACGATTCCTTCTTACTGCCGCTGACCCGCTATACCACCATCATGAAGACCTTCCTCCAGCGCGTCCTCGACGAGATGAGAGAGGGCGGCGCATGACGCTACGAGGCGACTTACAGCTGGTTCAGGACTTAATCAATCCGGGTGCCAGGGTCTTGGACTTGGGCTGCGGCGATGGCGCTCTGCTCGACAATCTCCAGCGTCACAAGGGTGTCAACGGCTACGGGCTCGACCGCGATCCCGTAAACATTAACCGCTGTCTGGCCAGTGGGGTTAATGTTGTTCAACAGGATTTAGACCACGGCATTGGAAATTTTCTAGATGACAGTTTTGATATGGTGGTCATGACCAATACCCTACAGGCGGTGAAGAACCCCAGAACGTTGTTGCGCGAAATGCTGCGCGTTGGAGAAGAGTGCCTGGTGACATTTCCGAATTTCGGACACTGGCAATGTCGGCTGCAGATATTCCTACACGGCAGAATGCCGGTTTCAGCTCACCTACCTCATAGCTGGTTCGACACGCCCAATATTCACCTATGCACCGCTCAGGACTTCGAGCAGCTTTGCGCAGCAGAGGGCTTTCGAATCATTCAGCGGCGCATGGTTAACCAGGCGTATCGTCAGCAGCGCCTAATTGCGCTGGCACCCAATTTTTTCTCAAGCTACTGCTTCTATCGACTAGGAAGACCATAAATGATCGTCTTTTTTAAGAAAATCCTGCTCGCAGCGAGCCTTTGCCTTTGCGCCGCCCTCACCCAAGCAGAACAGGTCCACCGGTTTGGTGGCCTTGAGATGCACTACATCCTTATCCCCACAACCATGCTCAAACCTGATATCGCCGCCTCCTATAACCTGACTCGAGGCAAGGACCGAGCGCTGTTAAATATATCGGTTCTTGACGAGACGGGCCGCGCAATAACGGCAAATTTCAGCGGATCGACGCAGAATCTGCTTGGGCAACGGCAGGACCTCTCCTTCGCCGAGGTGAGAGAGGGAGAGGCGATCTATTATTTGGCTGTAATTCGGCACGCTAATGAGGAGGTCCATCGCCTTCAAATCAATGCAGAGAATGCAAACGGGAAAAGCACCGAGCTTAAATTCTCTCAAAAACTCTACTGGTCCGACTAAGTGCAAATCGTCCTCGCCACCCGCAATCAGGGCAAGCTGCTTGAGATGCGCACCCTCTTTGCTGATCTAGCCGTTGAGCTTCTGACCCAGGTAGACCTGGATATTCCTAGCCCGGCCGAGACTGGGCTGACCTTCGTGGAGAACGCGCTTATCAAAGCCAGGGCCGTCAGCGCCGCCGCAGGCCTACCCGCCATCGCCGACGACAGCGGTTTGGTGGTGCCTGCCCTCGGAGGCCAGCCCGGGATTTACTCGGCTCGATTCGCCGGTACGCAGGGAGAGGATCGCGCCAATAACGACAAACTTCTGGCGCTAATGAAGAACGAGGTCGCAAGGGCCGCTTATTTCACTTGTTCTATGGTCTTTCTCGCCTCAGAAACAGACCCAAGCCCTATCGTCGTATCTGGGACCTGGGCCGGGGAGATTACCTCGACGCCCATGGGGACAGACGGTTTCGGCTACGATCCGTTGTTCTTCGTACCTACTCACGGGTGTACGGCAGCCCAGCTAAACGCTGGAAATAAAAATGAGATCAGTCATAGAGGCCAGGCCAGTCGAAGTCTCAAGCGTATGCTTGCCGCCTACCTTCAAACCCAAGATGGTTGATGGCGGCCTGTATATCCACTTTCCGTGGTGCGTTAAGAAGTGCCCGTACTGCGACTTTAACTCTCACCCCCTAAGAGACGACGTTGATCAGGGGGTCTATCTGCGGGCTCTGCTCCAAGACTGGGACCTTCAGCAACGGATTTTCCATCCAGACTTTGCCGAGCGCCCGTTTAAAACAGTATTTCTAGGCGGGGGAACGCCAAGCCTGTTTCATGTCCAACACGTGAATCAACTGCTTGAGCTTACTGCCGGCGGCGCTGATGAAGTCACCATGGAATTGAATCCTGGGGCTCGGGAATATGGAGATCTCGCGGCCTATCGCCAGGCGGGGGTCAACCGCCTTTCTATTGGCGCACAAAGTTTCGAAAACCCGATGTTGCAGGCCCTTGGTCGAATCCATGACGCAGATCAAACGTTGACGGCCTTCGAGGTCGCCAGGGCAAGCGGATTCAATAACATTAACGTCGATCTAATGTGGGGGTTACCAGGCCAAGAGGTAGCCCAAGCCCTCAGCGATCTGCGACAGGCTATTGCGCTTGAGCCTGAGCATATCTCTTGGTATCAGCTCACCATCGAGGCCAAAACAGAGTTCGCGAAGCGGCCGCCGCTGCTGCCTGTCGATAGGACACTGTTAGACATCGAACAAGCCGGGCTGGAGCTGCTGGAAGCCGAGGGCTATCGGCGCTACGAAATTTCGGCCTTTGCCAAACCAGGACGGGAATGTCTGCACAATCTGAACTATTGGTCCTTTGGCGATTACGTTGGTCTCGGTGCCGGTGCCCACGGAAAACTGACTCACCGGGGCCGTCGCCTTCGAACACGACAGGCCAGTCAGCCCCGACTGTACCAGAGCGATCCCGAACGCCTCGGCGTGCAGGACATTGCCGAAGACGAGCTTGCTCTGGAATTTATGATGAATGCCCTTAGGCTGGTTCAGGGGGTCGACCAAGCATCATTTGTCTCGCGAACAGGTCTGCCTTGGTCCTCCATCGCACCAACCTGGCAGGCGCTAGTGGAGCAGGGTCTGGTTCATGCGCAGCACTGTGGCACCACCCCAATGGGCCTGCGCTATTTGGACAGTGTGTTAACGTCCTTCGTCACCACCCGCTAATTTTCGGTACCTGAGATCTCGGATCGTATGCCCAAGCCGGGCACCCCGTGCTTCGAATTTAGTGAGCCCCCCAGGGCGAGATGCCGAAGCGCGCCTTGGTTCTTCCTGACGCTGGTCACTGAGCAACTCGAAGCCAGGGTGTTGAGCAAAGCATTCCGCCATCCATTCACCATACTCGGCCCAATCTGTTGCCAGGTGCACCACGGCAGAAGACGCCAGGGCATGATGCAGTTGATTCAAAAAAGGTAGTTGGATGAGTCGGCGTTTATGGTGGCGCTTCTTTGGCCAGGGGTCGGGGAAAAAAATTCTAATCTCGCTGGCAATGCCAGGAGGCAGGCGAGCCAGCAGCGACTGCGCGGGTTCATCGACCAGACGGATATTTTTGAGCGCCTGCTTGGCTGCCCTGGATAGCATTGAGCCAATACCAGGCTGGTAAAGTTCTACGCCTAAGATCATCAGCTCGGGATGCTCCTCGGCCCAGGCAATGAGTTCCAGGCCCATACCAAAGCCAATTTCAATGCCAATGGCGTCCAGCCCGTCAAGGTCCGTAGTTTTGAAGCGGTAGGCCTCAGCTAGTTCCTCGAAGGCCAGAGCCTGGGCACGGGTGAAACGACCGCGACGGCGGATATAGTTGAAGTCTTGATCGAAGACGTTTGATTCTGGTGGTTCGAAAGGCATGGGGTTTGACGACAGGTCCTTGATCGATTGGGATCTAAGGCGCGTTTACACGATCCGCCTTAATCACCGACAGGCCAATTGTCACCCATCCCAAGATCAACAACAGCCCCCCGATAGGGGTGAGGGGACCCAGCCAGCTCAACGAGCCCAGTGTCAACCCATAAAGGCTGCCTGAGAAAAGAAGGATGCCCAGGCTAAACATCCATGCTACGAGCCCCAGCCTTTTGGGGCCACCGTGGGCCATCCAGATACCCACCGAGAAGAGAGCCAGCGCATGCCACATCTGGTATTGGGACGCGGTTTGCCAAGTTGATAGGCCGTCAGGCCCCAAGAGGTCCTTGATTGCATGGGCGCCAAGCGCACCAAGCGCCACAGCCGTTAGGCCGTACCCCGCTGCCAGGACGAGACAGAGGCGAGCACTCAAAGCCTTATGTCGACATCAACCGCTTCAGTTTTTTTATCGCGTTCTGCTCGAGCTGCCGGATTCGTTCTGCTGAAACGCCGTACTCCGCGGCAAGCTCATGCAGCGTGGCTTTGTCATCACTCAGCCATCTTTGCTGAAGGATATCGCGACTCCTCTCATCCAGCTGGGATAAGGAGGCGGTCAGTCTCAGGCTCATATCCTGAGCGCTATCCTGTTCGGCAACCAGGTCTGCCGGATCTGGCATGCTTGATGCCAAAAAGTGGACCGGCGCGGTGGCCGTGTCTTCGTCCGTGCCATACCCATCGAATGCTGCGTCATTTGCGCTAAGACGACCCTCCATCCTTGTCACTTCATCCGTTGAAACACCCAAGTCTTGGGCGATGGCCTGGGTTTCCTTCTGGTTGAGCCACGAGGAAGAGCTTTTCGCGCTTCTCAGGTTGAAGAAGAGCTTCCTTTGCGCCTTGGTGGTTGCAACCTTAACAATCCGCCAGTTACGCAGGATGTACTCGTGCATTTCTGCCTTGATCCAGTGGACGGCAAAGGAGATCAGTCGAACGCCAACGTCGGGGTCGAATCGTTTGACCGCCTTCATTAAGCCCACGTTACCCTCTTGGATCAGATCAGCCTGAGGCAGGCCATAGCCTTTGTAGGACCGCGCTAAATGCACCACGAAACGGAGGTGGCACATCACCAGCTCGCGGGCCGCGTTGAGATCGCCATCTTCTCTAAACTTTTCGGCGAGCTGCTTTTCGTGCTCAGGTTCAAGAATAGGGAACTGACTGATTGTATTCAGGTAAGCGTCGATATCTGCGCCCGGCGCGATGCTCGGCAGGGCCATTACATTTTGAGCCATGTGATACTTCCGGTAACACTTTGGCCCGATATTAGCACTCTCTTTATTAGAGTGCTAATATTTTTCCCCTCTCTTGCTGACCCTTTCTTAGGCAGACCGGACGCTCATGTCGTTAATCACGCCCAATCGCTGTCGAAGCGCCAGCCAGGCGCCCACGACCCCCAGTACCAGGGCGCCCAACCCAGAGCAAACAAGAAAGATGAGATCAAAACCCGAAATTTGGACAGCCAGGCCATAGCTCGCGAACAGCGAGCCCAGGGGTTCCTCGACGCTATTCAATGCGACGGCCAGTATCATGGTCGCCACTAATCCCCCACCAAACCCATACATTGCGCCGAAATAAAGAAAGGGTCTGCGTAGCTGACCGCGCGTGGCGCCCACTAACGCCAGAACCCTGATTTCGTCGAGCCTAGACTCGATCGCCAGACGCACGGCCGCCAGGGTGATCAAGAATGCGGCAGAACTGAACAAGAGCGCCAGAGTGATGCCAAGTCGATCGATCAGCTGACGAATGTTCGCCATTCGCTCAAGCCAGGTCTTCTCAATCACAACGGTTTCTACATCCGATCTGGCGCGAAGCTGTCTAGCCAGGCGATCGATATTTAAGTAGCTGGGGTCATTCGCAAAAAAAATGTCTGCAGAGGGGGGCAACGGATTTTGAGCTGTGGCGGCAATGGCTTCCTGTATCGCACTAGACGCACTGCTTTGAGCAACCAGCGCCTCAAGCGCCTGTTCGGGCGTCGTCACAACAAGCGCCTTGACCTGTGCCTGGGCCAGCAATTCAGATCTCAGGTTGTCGATATTTTCCATCGGCGTACCCATTTCAAAATAGACGGTTACGCCTGATGGGCCCTCCCAATCTTGGCTTAACGCGGAAACATTGGCATGGCCAAGCCAGAGCAGCCCAGGCATGGCGAGGGCTGTGCCAATCATTAGCCAGACAACAAAGGAACTGAGTAGGTGCTCACCCAAATACGTCGTCGCCTCACCGCAAACGCGTAGATGGTCGGCAAACCAACCGCCTATCCGCCGCAAGAGAGGTCGCTGATCTGAAACCTGAAGTTCCGTCCTCTGAGAGGCTGTCGCCCCGCCGTCACTCACCATGCTTGCCCCCCGCTGGAGGCTTGGCCTCGATGGGTGCCGTATCTTCTACAAGCCGCCCCTCCGATAGATGCAGGATGCGAGCCTGCTGAGACTTAATCAGCTCCACATCATGGCTTGCAACGATGACCGTCGTGCCCAACTGATTAAACTGACTGAACAGCGATATCACCTGGCGGGATAGAAAGGGGTCCAGATTACCCGTCGGCTCGTCTGCCAAGATCAGCCGTGGCCGGGTGACTATGGCGCGCGCAATGCCAATACGCTGCTGCTGCCCGCTTGAGAGCTGACTGGGCAAGCAGTTCTCAATCCCCGATAAATCTACGCTCCCTAAGGCCCCGCGCACTCTCCTAACGATTGCATTGTGCGACCACTGAAGCACCCTCAACGGTAAGGCTACATTGTCAAAAACCGACCGATCTTCGAGCAACATATGATCTTGAAACACAACGCCCACCTGACGGCGATACCATGGCAGCCGTCGTGGCCCAAGTCTCCCAATATCAACCCCATCCACCAGGACTCGCCCCGCAGAAGGTAATTCCGCACCAATAAGAAGTCGGAGAAAGGTGCTCTTTCCCGCGCCGGAATGGCCGGTCAAAAAGGTCATGGACCCGGAATCAAAATGCGTCGTGACGTCGCGTAGCGCTTCTCGTCCGTTGTCGAAGCGCCGGGTGATGTGATCAACAGAGATATCCGTCATATCGCCTAAGTGCCTGAATCGAGCGCCAGGAGCGCGTGAACAAATTCATCTGGCGCAAATACGCGCAAATCTTCTTCTGCTTCGCCGACGCCGATAAAGTGAATGGGAACAGGCTTTGAGTCACCCCCCAACGCAGTTGCCGCCAGGGCAAAAATCACCCCCGCCTTGGCCGTTCCATCGAGCTTTGTGATAACCAGGCCTGTCACAGGAATCGCTTCGTTAAAGGCAGTTAGCTGGCTGATTGCATTTTGGCCGACGCCGCCGTCTAAGACCAAGATCACTTCATGAGGCGCGTCTTGATCGAGGCGTTTGATGACCCGCCTAATTTTCGACAATTCATCCATTAGCTGGACTTTCGCCTGCAGTCGTCCAGCGGTGTCCACCAGCAGCACATCCATACCCTTGGCTTGAGCAGATGCCACCGCATCGTAGGCAACGGAGGCACTGTCGCTACCCTGACGCTGAGCAATCACTGGAATGTTGTTACGCTCACCCCAGCTTTGAAGCTGTTCAACCGCTGCGGCTCGAAAGGTATCTCCTGCGGCCAGCATCACTTTCAGCCCCTGATCCTGCAGGCGCTTCGCTAATTTCCCGATGGTGGTCGTCTTGCCCACCCCGTTAACCCCCACAAAGAAAATGATCTTGGGCAATGCGTCAGGTTGACGGGGCTCAATGTTGAAGGTGCTGCCGCACTGCGCCAGCCGCTGGATTAGCACTTCTGAAAGGACGCGATACAGGGTTTTGGTATCTGCGAGTTCTCTGCGACTGGCTCTGAGCGTTAACTCCTCGATAATTGCCGTCGTCGCGGGAATGCCGACGTCCGCAAGCAATAACGACGTTTCCAGCTCCTCTAGCGCCGTCTCGTTTAGCGCTTTCTCACCTAGCAGCAGGTTCCCTAGGCCGCTGGCAAACTGCTCTCTGGTTTTTGCCAATCCCCCGCGCATGCGGTCCATCAGCCCGGCCGTCTTCTCTTCATCCGTTGTTGACATCGATGCATTCCTTCCCGCGAAGAATTATTGTTTGATTTCTGCCTACGTTACAAACCGCGCATGCCTCGTATAGTATCGCGATTCCGGCCTCGACCATCGTAGTATCTGTGCTTATGGCTAAAAACAAAATGCAGCAGGGACAGATCATCAGCGGCAAAAGCCGGGGAAGGAAACTTCCGTTCCCAGAGCTCGATGGACTCAGGCCCACCCTGGGCCGCACCAGAGAAACGCTCATGAATTGGCTCAGGCCTGATCTGCCAGGTGCAACCTGTTTAGACCTCTTTGCCGGCTCTGGTGCTTTGGCCTTCGAGGCCCTGTCTAATGGCGCTTCGAGCGCCGTTTTTGTGGAATCAAATCCGCGAGTCTGCGCCGCCCTAAAAGACAACGCCACCAAACTTGGGCTTGCCCAGGAGGCTGAGATCATCCAGGGCGATGGCGTCCGATATCTTCAGTCAACCCAAGAGACCTTCGACCTCATCTTCCTAGACCCACCCTTCGGCGATCGCCAACTCCTCGACCAAGCTCTGGCAGCGATCTGCCAAGGGAAGCTGGCCCGTCGCTGGATTTACCTAGAATCGGATCAGCCCACCTTTTTAGACGACTGCTGCACAAAGTACGGCGTCCCTCCATACAAAGAGACACGGAGTGGTCAGACCGTTAGCGCATTGATTCAGATTCCTTGAACCGCCCAGCACAGCAGAAGGGGCAGCTTGCTTGCCCGGTAGTCGAGGGCTAACATCCCGGCATTCCTTCATCCAACCGTCATTTTAGGAGCAAAACCTGATGGCCGATCGCACCGTGGTCTATCCGGGGTCGTTTAATCCCATTACAAACGGCCATACCGACCTCGTCGACCGAGCCCTGCATCTGTTCGATCATGTTGTTCTCGCCATCGGCACATCTGCGCAAAAAGATCCAAAAACTCACCTCGCTGAAAGAATCGCACTCTGCCAGGAGGTCCTTGCCCAGTACGGTGACCAAGTATCCGTTGAAGGTTTCAACTCGTTGCTCGTCGACTTCGTAGAGGCAAAGGGCACCCGCTTCGTCCTGCGTGGGCTGCGAACGGTCACGGACTTTGACTATGAGTTTCAGATGGCTGAGATGAATCGATCTCTGAACCCACAGATTGAGTATGTTTTCTTGCCCACGTCCAAGGATTGCTCCTTCATCTCCTCAACCCTAGTGCGAGAGATCGCTGCCTTGGGCGGAGACATTTCCCAGTTCGTTCATCCGGCCGTTATTGAGGCCATCGGTCAGCCCAGGTAGGAACGCTCCCAGCCACTGGTCAGCTGACACTTTGGACAGAAAACAGTGCTCCGTTGAGCCAACACCTGCCCACGCAGCACTCCGTCGCATCGCTTACAGCGCTCGCCCGCTCTCCCATAAACATTCAGGCTCTGTTTGAAATACCCGGGTTGTCCGTCGGAGTTCACGAAATCACGCAAGGTTGTGCCGCCCACCTGAATTGCATTGCCCAGCACGCCGCGAATGGCCTGAGCAAGCTCGGCATAGGCGAATCGACTCACGCGGTGTGCTGCAGTGGTAGGGCGTATTCGCGCTAAGAACAGCGCCTCAGCCGCATAGATATTGCCCACGCCAACCACAATGCGCCCATCCATAATGAAGGCTTTCACGGAGCTACGCCGCTTTCGAGAACAACGGAAAAGATGCTCCCCAGAGAACGCGTTGCCCAAGGGTTCCACGCCCAGGTTAGCCAGGAGCCAATGGTTTAAAACGGGGTCTGCGGTGAAGTGAAAGCTGCCGAAACGCCGGGGGTCGTTATATCGAATTAGCGTGCCGCCCTTGATGTGGATATCGATGTGATCGTGTACTTTGTGAGGTTCATCTGGCGACACGATTCTCAGGCTGCCCGACATCCCTAAGTGGATGATCAAGGCGCCAACCGTGGTTTCGATGATGATGTACTTGGCCCTGCGGCCAACACTCTGGACCCGACAGCCTGCTAAGCTTTCGGGCAAATCCACCGGCCAGCGAAGCCTGGATTCTCTTACGACAAGGCGCTCTATCGAGCGCCTCTCAAGGAAGGGGGCGATCCCTCTTCGCGTTGTCTCGACTTCGGGAAGCTCAGGCATCCCCTACTTTATTTTGCCTTCCTTATACAGGACGTGCTTCCGGACCACCGGGTCGTACTTTTTGACTTCCATCTTATCCGGCGTATTTTTCTTATTCTTGTCGGTCGTGTAGTAATGACCGGTGCCAGCACTTGAGACTAGTTTAATTTTCTCTCTCATGACTCCCTCACTGTGGTTGTCCTTGCCCTCTACCAGGTCGCCCTGTTTAGCTCGCAAGCACCCATTGGTTTAATTCTAGGCTAGACTTTTTGGCCCGCCGCACGCATATCTTTCAACACCTCGTCGATGCCTTTCTTGTCGATGACGCGCATTCCGCTTGAGGAGACGCGAAGCCTGACATAGCGCTGCTCGGAGGCTACCCAAAAACGATGGTAATGCAGGTTAGGCAGAAAACGACGACGCGTCTTATTAACCGCGTGGCTTACATTGTTGCCGGCCATTGGGCGTTTGCCGGTTACTTGGCATACCTTGGACATGTTATGTGAGTCCCGGAAAAGTGAGGCGCGTTTATACCAAAGCCTGGGGCCCAGGGCAACGACACACGCTCAAGATTGGAGCAGCACCCAGCCAAAAGCGTCACAACGAGAGGCGCCTGGGATTCGTTCCCTTCACATTGGCTCAAGCAGCCCCCTCTTAAAGCAGGCCCCCGCTAGAGCAGGCCCCTGCTAGAGCTGGCCCCTCTCCGCGAAGGATACCGTACTGCCCCCGGTCACAACGATGTGGTCCAGGACTCGCACATCCAGCTCCGCCAGCAGGCGCTTCAAGTCTTGGGTCACCTGCACGTCGGCTAAGCTTGGTTCGGCGATACCTGATGGATGATTGTGGGCCAGAATGAGTGCGGCGGCATTATGCTCTAGCGCCCGCCGTAAGACCTCCCTTGGGTGTACGTGGGTGCAATCTATGGAGCCGTGAAACATAATTTCGAACGCTAACAGTTCATGTTTTGAGTTCAAAAACAAACAGGCAAAAGACTCTCGCACCTGATGGCCCAGGCGCTGACGTAAATATCGGCTTACTGCCCCCGCATCGTTGAAGCGTGTCCCCTTGGTGAAACTGACCTCTACATCCCGAGCCATGAGTTCATGCATGGCCTTTATTTGTGCTGCCTTGGCCAGGCCCACCCCATGAAAAGCCTGAAGCGAAACGATGGGCGCCCCAAGCACACCAGAAATGCTGCCGAAGTGGTCAAGCAGATGACGAGCAAGCGACACCGCGTCGACCCCCGGAAAACCGCTCACCAGGCAAATGCCGAGCAATTCAGCGGTGGAGAGCTGGCTGGCTCCAAATCTTTCGAGCCGAAATCGAGGTTGCTCAGAGGCGTTCCAACCAGAAATGACCTTGGCTGACCTGGTTGGCTGAGATTTCAACCCACCAACGATGAGAGGCGGGGCACCTTTCTTTTCCACGCTCATACCTAGAGCTCAACGGACAAGGCACTCAGTATCGGCCCACTCCGCGTCAACGGGATACGCCTGTGTTCGTCAAGATGACTGCAAAATTTACATTGGACAGCCACAGAGAAAACCGACGCGACCGCCGCCAGCTCGCAAGAAGTCGGGCGCAATCACTCACGCCAAGTGCCGGCGATCTTGACCCGGATTCACATCTTGGGCACTCACCCACCTGAATCACCTAAAAAAGGCACCCCTCGGTCTGCGCTCTCTGGTTACCAATAAAATATCTCGACGGGAGATGGCCTGTTCACTCGGCCTAATCCCAGAAAATCCAGGCCCGCCAGCGGACGTTGAACAAATTAAGAGGCAAATTGGTTATATATTGGTATTCTTTCCCGGACGCACTCGAGATATGTGGATGAATGCCCTGAGTACGGTGATACAGCCTCTAGACTCGTCCCAGTCCCTGCCGCTATATCAACAGCTGCAAAGGATTCTGCGGGACGCCATCGAGCAAGAGGTGTTGGTCGATCACGATGCCCTCCCTAGCGAGCGCGATATCGCTACTGAATTCGGCGTCTCCAGAATTACAGTTCGAAAGGCGATCAAGGGCCTTGCAGCAGAGGGGTTGATCGAACGACGCCAGGGGGCAGGCACGTTCGTCACTCCGCGAATCCAAAAGAAATTTTCCAAGCTGTCCTCCTTCTCTGAAGACATGGCCTCACGCGGGTGGCACCCCCACAGCGAATGGCTGGAACGCACGGCTGGAACGGCCACGCCAAAGGAGGCCTCAGCTCTGGGTGCCGCACCAGGCAGCGCGGTTTATCGATTTCACCGAATTAGATTCGCCAACGACATCCCGCTTGCCCTGGAGTTCTCAACGATCCCAGTGCACGGCCTACCCTCACTGGACGCTGTCGGGGATTCGCTCTATGAGGCGTTGGCGGCTCACGCACATCGCCCGGTAAGAGCTGTACAGCGATTACGCGCAATCGCTTTCACCCCTGAGCAGGCAATCCTGCTGGGTGTTCAAGCCCAGGATCCCGGCCTGTTGATTGAGCGACGCAGCTACCTGAAGAATGAGCAGGTGGTGGAACTGACGCGTTCGTTCTATCGAGGCGATGTCTATGACTTTATTACCGAACTGGTCGTTTAACGGGCGGATGATTACCCAACGAGGAAAGTACATGGCGACGGTTAGCGACAGCACACGCCCCATGGTTTGTGGGCGGCAGGACGCATGGACACGGAGCGCCGGGGACGTTAGGCCTCAGAGGGTAAAACGGATATCCGCCGGGGGGGCTCTGGAGCGCGCCCTGCGGCCACCTTGCTTACCCAGTTTCTATAAAGGCACCCACTAATGGCGCAGTTACTCACCAATGCCTGCACGCTCACCCGCCAGGGATTTGAATACGGCAAGACCGTCGTTATCGAGCAAGGCAAGATATCTGCCATCCATGACACCGTGGATATCGAAACCTCGTCTCCTGGCACACGTGACCTGCAGGGGGCCTATCTCCTTCCCGGCTTTGTCGACATCCAGGTTAATGGTGGCGGGGGCGTGCTATTTAATAATGCCCCGACGGTAGACACCATCCGCAGCATTGGGGCAGCGCACCGACAATTTGGGACGACGGGTTTTCTCCCCACCCTGATCAGCGACGATCTGGCCAAGGTTAAGCTAGCCCTTGCCGCAACGAGGGAGGCGATCCAAGACAAGGTCCCCGGGGTGCTTGGCATCCATCTCGAAGGCCCCTTTCTAAACCAGGAAAAAAAGGGCATTCACGATCCAGCAAAATTTCAGGTCCTAGACCAAGAGGCGCTCACCCTGATCAGCTCCCTAGGGGTTGGAAAAACCCTGGTCACTTTGGCCCCGGAAACCACAACCCCGGCGATGATCGCGCAACTGGCTGGCGCCGGCGTCATCGTCTCGGCAGGCCATACAGAGGCGAGCTTTGACGTCATCCAGCACTCTATCCAGGCAGGAATGACGGGATTTACCCATCTGTTTAACGCCATGGCCTCCGTTAGCGCCCGAAATCCAGGTACCGTTGGCGCGGCCCTGGACAGCGAGCACTGCCGCTGTGGCGTTATCGTTGATGGTCACCACGTGCACCCCGCTATGCTCAGGTTGGCCCTGGCAGCACTCGGTCCAAATCGTATGCTGCTGGTCACGGATGCCATGCCGAGCGTGGGCTCAGACCAAGCATCATTCCAGCTCTTCGGACAAACCATCAAAGTGCTCGAGGGCGCCTGCCTCTCGGAAAATGGGACCCTGGCAGGCTCCAACTTAAATATGGCGGCGGCTGTCCGAAATGCCGTGGCCATGCTCGCGTTAGACACCGCAGAGGCTGTCCGTATGGCAAGCCAATACCCTGCCGAATTCCTCGGGCTCGACGCCGAGCTTGGCCACATCAAAGTGGGGCAGCGAGCCAACCTCGTTCTAGCGGATCACAACCTGCAGGTCCTAGACACCTGGATCGACGGCGAGTCATCTTAATGCTCTAGCTGAAGATATCGTTACGGGCCATGCGCTGCGAATCTCAATGCCCTGTCTCGATTACGCCTCCTATGGTATCAATGTTAGGCTTCGCATCTTTAATAGCGTCTTCCAACAATTGGTATTGAAACGGGATCCATGTCAGAACTTAGCGGTCAAAATATCCTACTTGGCGTAAGCGGAGGCATTGCGGCCTACAAGACCCCCATGCTAGTTCGCGGCCTGATGGCTGCCGGCGCAAACGTTCAGGTGGTTATGACTGCCAATGCGTCACGTTTTGTCACGCCAACAACGCTACAGGCCGTTAGCGGTCGGCCGGTGCGCTCAGATTTATGGGACGCGGAGGCGGAAGCTGCCATGGGCCATATTGAGCTTGCCCGTTGGGCAGATCAGATCTTGATCGCCCCAGCCACGGCCAACGTTATCGCCGACCTCGCCCGGGGCAGCGCGCCAGACTTATTGAGTACGCTGTGTCTAGCGACCGCCGCCCCCATCAGCATCGCTCCCGCTATGAACCAACACATGTTTCAACATCCGGCCGTCGGGGAGAATCTTCGTCGACTTGCGGACTTAGGCTACTGTCTCATCGGTCCTGAATACGGCGATCAGGCATGCGGCGATCATGGCCCTGGCAGAATGACCGAACCCGAAGACTTAATTCGAGCAATGGCTGATACGCAGCTTGAACCTCAAAGGGCCGGCTCAGTGGGGCTCGCCGGGTTGTTGACGGGACAACATCTGATGATCACGACGGGGCCGACGCGTGAGGCCATCGACCCGGTTCGATACATCTCCAATCACAGCTCGGGCCTTCAGGGGCTTGCGCTGGCGGAAGCAGCGCTGGACGCTGGCGCGAGCGTCACCCTAGTGGCTGGTCCGGGCGTGCCTGCATGCCATCCAGACATCAAGCGGCTTGATGTCACCACCGCCCAGGATATGTACGCGGCCGTCCACCAACACCTAGAGCATGTCTCCCTATTTATTGGCGTTGCGGCGGTTGCGGACTACCGCCCCCAAGACGTGCCGGCGCAAAAAATGAAGCGCGGAGACCAAGCCGGTCAGAACCTTACGCTGTCGCTCGTGGAGAACCCTGACATCATTGCCAGCGTTGCCCAGTGCGGCCGGGTCCCGGTGGTGGTTGGCTTTGCCGCTGAAACGGAAATGACGTTGGAAAATGCTAGCCTGAAGTTGACGCGCAAGAAGCTAGACGCGGTTATTGTCAACGATGTATCGGACTCAACGATTGGCTTTAACAGCGATCACAACGCGGTCACGCTGGTCCACCATAACGGGCAGCTGCCCTTTGAAAAACAGTCGAAACAGGCCATTTCACGACACCTGATTACAGCGCTGACGACCCTATTCAAAGACAAACTAAACCTCGAACAACCTTGAAGCATAGCCAACCTGGAGCCTTGATCTTATGGCTGATTTTTCCTCCGACATCATTGATCGTATCGACCCGGGGATTTTCCGTGCTTACGACATTCGAGGCATGACAACCAGCAATCTGACCCCCGAGGTCGTGTACTGGATCGGACGCTCCTACGCCAACGCCGCCCAGCAGGCAGGTCAGGATCGTGCCGCAGTAGGGCGGGATGCCAGGCTCTCGAGCCCCGCACTGGAAGAAGCGCTCACCCAGGGCTTGGTCGAGGGCGGCATGGATGTGATCTGCATCGGCGAGGTGCCCACTCCGCTCCTGTATTTTGCGACTCATCAGCTGGATATCGGCACTGGCATTATGATTACGGGGAGCCACAACCCTCCAGAATATAATGGCTTAAAAATGATGATTGGGGGCGTCACCCTGGCTGAGGAGCGCATTCAAAACCTGTATCAAAATCTCGTCAGCCGTGCCTTTAGCGAGGGTGCGGGTCAGGTGAGCGAACAAAACCTTAACCAAAACTATTGCCAACAGCTAAAGCAGACCATAACCGTTGGAAGGTCTCTCAAGGTCGTGGTTGACTGTGGGAACGGCGTCGCGGGCGGCATAGCCCCAGACCTCCTGGCCGACCTGGGTTGTGACATTGTTCCCCTGTACTGCGAGGTAGATGGGAATTTCCCAAATCATCACCCTGATCCCGCAGACCCTGACAATATGCGTGAACTCGCACAGGCCGTTCAAGATCATCAGGCCGATTTAGGTGTTGCCTTTGACGGCGACGGTGACCGGCTTGGGGTGATCACCCCTAAGGGTGAGATCATTTGGCCCGATAAGCTGATGATGCTCTTCGCCGAGGACATTTGTTCTAGGGTTTCCGACGCGACTATTATTTTTGAC
>MDTB01029010.1_pt1 | contig 19786 bp, 13 predicted proteins | sample 811161 | NCBI WGS metagenome assembly MDTB01 (sample SAMN05326650, study PRJNA326480) | marine metagenome | isolation source: seawater | place: Mediterranean Sea | collected 2009 | reverse complement strand
TCCAAAAAGTCTGACAGATGTGAATGAAGTAGACTCAGATGGTAATCCTGTAAATGATCCGATTACCGGACAGCAAATGGTTACGCTTGGCCTTAAATCTGTATGGGTTGCACAGACAAAGCGCACGGCAAACAACAAACTTGCAGTGCATGACTGGTATGTTACTCGCAAAGCAGAAAAGTCCACCGCCATACCGAGTTCAGTGACAACATATAGAGATGCCGTCCGTACCAAATGCGGAGAGATAGAGACGGCTTTGAATGGCGCATCAGATTTAGCGGCTTTTATGGCTTTATTTGAGGACACAAGAGATAGCGATGATAATGTCACCGCTGTTGCAAAAATAAATGATTGGCCTAATGAAATATAAGGGGAATATCTGTGGCTTTAAGCAAACTGCAATTTACCCCCGGAATAAACAGGGATATCACATCTTACTCTAATGAGGGCGGATGGGTAGACTGTGATTTAGTCAGGTTCAGGCAGGGCTATCCAGAGGTGATAGGCGGCTGGGAGAAGTATTCCCAAAATACATATATAGGCACAGCCAGAGGGTTATTTAACTGGGTTGCTTTAGATGGTTCTGATTTATTGGGTGTGGGGACAGAATCCAAATACTATATAGAGCAGGGTCAGGCTTTTTACGATATTACACCAATTAGAAAAACAACAACAAACGGTGTAACATTCTCTGCGACAGATGGTTCATCAACAATTACAGCGACTGATAACGGACACGGCGCATCTGTAGGTGACTTTGTTACCTTTTCTGATGCCGTTAGTTTGGGCGGGTTGGTAACGGCGGCGGTTCTAAATCAAGAGTATGAAATAGCATCCGTGCCAACAGTAAACACCTATACCTTTATAGCAAAAGACACAGGCGGCACCACCGTAATAGCTAATGCAAGCGATAGCGGAAATGGCGGCGCTGCTGTTGATGGCGTTTATCAGATAAACGCCGGACTAAACACAGGTGTTGGCGGAAACGGATGGGGAGCTGGAACTTGGGGTAGAGGCACTTGGGGATCAGGCACAACAATCAGCGTGGTAACATCTCTTCGGGTTTGGAGTCAGGACAACTTTGGAGAGGATCTGCTTATAAATCCTAGAGACAGCTCTATATATCATTGGGACAAGACTAACGGACTTACAACAAGGGCTGTAGAAATATCATCAATAGCAGGTGCCAACGAGTGTCCAATCATAGCTAAACAAGTAATGGTGTCCGATGTAGATAGGCATGTCATAGCTTTTGGCGCTAATCCCTTGGGTGGAACGGATCAAGATCCTTTGCTTATAAGATTTTCCGATCAAGAGTCATTTTTAGATTGGAATCCCACATCAACAAACACTGCCGGAGATCTTCGCATAGGTTCCGGGTCTAAGTTTGTAAAAGCCATAGAAACCAAAAGAGAGATTATCATTATAACTGATAGCTCTGTGCATTCTATGCAGTTTATTGGAGCGCCGTTTACATTTGGCATACAGCCAATAGCCTCCAATACCACCATAATGGGGCCAAACGCAGCAATAGCCGTAGAGGACTCTGTTTATTGGATGGGTAGGCAAAACTTCTATGTTTATGATGGTAAGACAAAACAACTTCCATGCTCTGTCAAGGAAAGAGTGTTCTTTGATTTTGACTTTGATCAGGCAGATAAAGTGTACGCTGCCGTAAACTCTCAGTTTAGTGAGATCGTATGGTTTTACTGTTCTGATGGGAACGCCATTGCTAATGGCGGCACAGGCGAAAACAATAGATACGTTATATTTAATTATGCTGAAAACACTTGGTACTATGGAAATCTTGGTAGATCAGCATTTTTGGACAAGGGTATAAGGGACTTCCCGATAGGCGCTGAAGGTAATTATCTATTTAACCATGAGAGCGGATATAGTGATGATGGCTCTGTAATGGTGTCTTCTATTGAGTCAAGCCCTATGGATATGGGAGAGGGTGACAAGTTTTCTTTTATAACTAGGGTAATACCTGACCTTACCTTTAACGGCTCAACAAACGCTGATCCAAAGGTAAATGTCACGTTGCAGGCAAACAACTTTCCCGGCGGTAACTTCTTGCAATCAGAGATTAGTCAGATAGACAGAACAGCAACATCCACAACCGTTCCTTTTGAGCAATACACAAATAAGGCAGATGTAAGGCTAAGGGGCAGGGCTTACTCTATTAAGATAGACTGCAACACGCTCGGCGTTAGATGGAGGCTGGGAAGCCCTAGAGTGGATGTGCGGCCTGACGGGAGGCGGTAATGGCTACAAATGTAACACCGTTTCCAAGGCTGCCAACAGCCCCTAAAGAAATAAATGAAAAATACATTAGCGATTTGGTGCGGGCCTTAGAAATATTTTTAAGGCAGGCACAAAACCCTCAGCTAAACCTTCAGGAAATACCAACGGACGGAAATAATAATCTTCTGTCTCAAGGAGACATATATATAGCTGATGGAGGCTTTCTAAAGATTGTCGGCAAAACCGAAATACACTCAGGTACAGTATTAGCAACCACTTCGTTAGGCACTGTTACTGTTTCTGTATCTTAAAAGTTATAGGTAACTTTATGACTCAGAAAAAATTACAAACAGATTCTGCGTATGATGATTACGATGAAGACGGGGACGGTATCGTAACAGACGAGGAGCTTTCTCACATCAAGGAAATAAAAAAAACAGAGACTGAATTAAGAAAAAATCTAGCTCAGTTAAGAATGGCGAGGTTTACCCTGTTGTTTATGGGGTGTTATGCTGTATTTCTAGCATCACCTTGGTGTTCACCGGAAAAGCTAGAGGGTTTAGGTGCCGTCACCGATTTGATATTTCTTAGTGGAGCGGGAATTGTCGGTGCGTATATGGGAACAACAGCGTGGATGAATAAAAAATGATTACTTGGTTAATTAGATTTTTAAGTTGTAAAACTGGTGACATGTCAGAACACAGGCAGCACACAACAAAGTACGAGGACTTGTGTATGTGATGTTTAAGGCTGTGGTATTAGCGTGTCTTGTTGCGAATCCTAACGTGTGTTGGGAGTATCACGACAGAAGAGGCCCATATGAAAATTACGAAATATGTCAAAAAAGAGCTTATGAAATGGCTAACGACATAGGAATGGTACACAAAGGCACGATGATGCCTAAGCGTTTTAAATGCGTAAAATTAAAAGGTACACAGCTATGATACAGGCTTTTATAGGCCCAATAGGGTCTCTTTTAGGAACTTGGCTTGAAGGCAAGGTTGAGACAAAAAAAGCAGAGACTGCATCTAGGGTGGCTCAGGCTCAGGCTGAAGCTGTGGTTATGCAGAAAAAAGCAACGGGCGAAATTGACTGGGATTTGAAGATGGCTGATGCTTCTGCCCATAGCTGGAAAGATGAGTGGCTTACTATAATTTTCTCAATCCCTCTAATACTATCATTCTGTGGTGATTGGGGCAGGCAAATAGTGTTTGATGGATTTGCGGCATTGGAAACCATGCCAACATACTACCAATATACATTGGGAACAATCGTAGCTGCCAGCTTTGGTACGCGAGCAGCGACTAAATTCTTTGGCAAAAAGTGAAAGGGCTTACAAAATAAAGACTTAACTGATACAATCTTTCGAGTAAAAAGTTACCGATAACTTTTTAAGAGGATTGTCCTTTGGCCCAACCAACATTGCCTAGAAAAATATATGAAGAAACAGCTCGTTTTTTTATGGAAAACGGTAAAAATGTAAAAAGGGCTGCTGAACAGGCCAGAGTAAATTATTCAACATTTACTTCGCGCCTAAGAAAAGCTAGGGAGATGGGGATTGTGACTGAGCAAGCAGCCACAGCGGCTAAAGTTGTAGATCAAACCACCGTTATTTTGCAGCCTAGATTTAGAATACAACAAAGAAAGTCAAAACCAAACGAAAACAAAAGAGTTTTGGCGATAGGGGACTGTCACGACAGCCCTTCTCTTTCAGATAAAAATAGATTTTTTGCGATGGGAAACTACGCAAAAATAAATCAAGTAGATCAAATAATACAAATAGGCGACTTTGCTACCTGCGACTCACTAAACAGTTTTGATAAAAATGACACTATAAAAGGACAAAAAAAACCGTCATTTAAAGATGATATGCAAAGTTTTCAAGAGTCGATAAGGGCTTTTCACAAAGGTTTAGGTGGATATGATATACCCAGACATGTTACTCTGGGAAACCACGAAGATAGAATATGGTCTTATACCAATAAGAACCCAGAAATAGTAGACATGCTCGATAAGATATTGTTTGCCACTATGGATGATTACGGATGGACTTATTCTCCTTATAAGGAGTTTTATTTTATAGGGGATGTGGGCTTTACTCACGCCCCAATAAACGGAATGGGCAAGGCATACGGAGGTATGCACTGTGAAAATCAAATAGCAAGAGATGCGTTACACGATGTGGTGTTTGGTCATACCCACAAAAGACTTGACAAGGCATTTCCAAAGATGGGTGGGCAGTTTCTTACTGTAATTAATTTGGGTTGCAGTTTGCCGCAGGGCCATGTTGAAGAGTATGCTAAACATAGTCTTACAGGATGGTCATATGGGGTCTACGATATTCTAATAAAAGATGGTAGAATAGACCAAAGAACGTGGATACCAATTAACAACTTAATAGAAGAGTATGGTGAGTAAGATGAGGGAGATTACAAAAGTTATTGTTCATTGCGCCGATACCCCGGAGGGGCGTGATGTAAAGACTGCTGAAATCAAGAGGTGGCACACTGAAGAGCGTGGCTGGAGTGATATCGGATATCATTGGGTGGTTGAGCTGGACGGTTCGCTTCATGCTGGTCGTCCTGAAGAGATCAGTGGCGCTCATTGCAGAGGGCATAACTCTACTAGCATCGGGGTATGCTATGTTGGTGGTGCTGACTCTGACGGAGATCCTAAAGACACACGCACGGAAGAGCAGAAAAAGACACTAGCAAAGCTATTGTCAGACATTCTTGATAGATACGAAGACGCAGAGATATACGGTCACTGTGATTTTTCGGAAAAAGCCTGTCCGTCATTTGACGCAAAATCAGAATACGCAGCCATATAGGAGCATAAGATGGCGTTACCACTATTATTAGGATTAGGCGGCTCTGCCCTAGGTGGCGCTGGATTATTAGGGGGGCTGGGTGCTTTAGGTGCTGGCGCTATTGGCTCAGGCCTTGGCTCTTATCTTGAGACTGGAGATCTGGGCAAGGGCATCCAGACAGGACTCACATCATATCTTGGTGGTAAGGCTCTTGGTTCTTTGATGGGTAGTGGTGCAGATGCTGCCGTTGGCGCAGGGGGAGTCGCTCCGGCTGATCAAGTTCCAATACCGGGTCTGCAAACTGGGCAGGCCGCTCAGGCAGGGATGGGTGCAACAGCAGGTCTTGATGCAGCAACTGCCGCCGGAACTCCAACATCATTCGGTGTTACTCCCATGAGTAGCACTTTCAAAGATCCAAAGGTTCTTGGAGCTTTAGGAACGACTGCCTTGGGTTCTACAAACCTTCTGGCACCTCAAGGGCTAGATGGTATGGCTATGCCAAAAGGTGAAATGAGACCTGAGTCAGAGGCTGCGGTTTATGATCCCAAAGACCCCGGAAAAGATTACAGGCCGGGAATTGACCCAGAGTTTGAGTACTTTGATTCATCTTTAACAAGCCTGAAGTCAGGCGGTATAGCATCTCTAAATTATCAAGAGGGTGGCATGGTTCCGAATGATAAGGAGCTTATTAGTGGTGCTGTAGATGCAATTGAAGGTAAGTCACCATCTCCAGAAGTGGCCCTTGGCGCATTTGTCGCTCGATATGGCGAAGAAGCCTTGAGAGACCTTGTAGACCGTGTGCAGCGTGGAGAGTTCCAAGCAAACGCTATGGTTGAAGAGGGCATGGTGTCGGGCATCGGAGATGGTATGGATGACATGATCCCAGCAACATTAGAAGGTGATCAAGATGTTGTTCTTTCAGATGGTGAGTTTATTGTGCCTGCTGATGTGGTCAGTGGTCTTGGCAACGGTTCTACTGACGCTGGCTCTGAGGCTCTTTATGAAATGATGGACAGGGTTAGAAAGCTCAGAACTGGAAAAGAGGAGCAGCCTAAGCAAGTGCCACAAGGAGATATGCTACCAGTATGATTATATCAGCAGTTCCCAAGGAGGCTGTTGGCGTTGTCTGGGACGGTGTCAGCAGGGTAATGCAAAAATCAGTTGAAACATCCAGAGGCAAATATCACATAGATGACCTTTATCATGGAATACAATCAGGTCTATATGTTCTTTGGGTGATTATGGAAGAAGAAAAGGTTGTAGCGGCCATCACTACAAGGGTTATTAATTATCCCGGAAAAAAGGCGATGGCTATGGATTGGCTTGGAGGCTCTAGGATGGGTGAGTGGCTTCCAATGGCTCAAAAAACTATGGAGAGTTTTGCCAAAGATAATAAATGCACTCACCTAGAGGGTTATGGTCGTAAGGCTTGGGGGAGATGGTTAGGTAAGTATGGGTGGGAGCCAGAATATATTGCTTATAGGATGGAGTTAGAAAATGGGTAAAGGCGGCGGCGGTTCACCACAACCGACAACACAAACAGTTCAGCAATCAAACTTGCCAGCCTATGTGCAGGGTGACTTTGAACGTCTATTGGACAGAACGGAAGCTGAGTCTAAGGCCGCTTATAGCCCATTTACTGGTCAAAGAATAGCAACTCCGGGTGCAGATGTTCTTGCGTCAGAGGCGCAGGTCAGGCAAACTGCTGGGCAGGGCATACAGGGTCTTCCAGCAGCTCAACTGGCAACAGCAGCAAATATAGCAAGAGCGCAGCAGGGCAGTCAGTTCACGCCAACTCAGTTTGGTGCTGCTGGTGAGTTCGACTCTGCAATGGCTCAGAAGTATATGGATCCATATATGCAAAGCGTGGTAGATGTCCAGAAACAGCAAGCAATACTTGAGGATCAAAGACAACAAGCAGCCAGAGACGCAACCGCAGTGCAAGCCGGAGCGTTTGGTGGTTCGCGCCAAGCAGTGCAAGACGCAATGGCGCAGGAAGCACTTGCTAGGAATCTCGCAAACATACAGGCCACAGGCTCCCAACAAGCATTTGAACAGGCTCAAAGTCAGTTCGAGAGAGACAGGGCTGCGAGAATTGGTGTTGAGCAGGCGCAGGCATCAGAGAGACAGGCGGCAGAAAAACTTGGGCTTGGTGCGGCAGAGCTTGGCGGTCAACAAGCCGCTCAACTGGCAGAGCTTGGTAAGGCGGCTAGGGCTGGCGATGTCGAGGCTGCTCAGTTACTTGAGGGTATAGGCAAAGCTCAAATGGCTAGAGAGCAGGCCGGGCTTGACACAGCTTATGAAGACTTTGTCCGCCAAAGAGACTATCCAAGAGAACAGCTACAGTTCTACTCATCTATTCTTAGGGGTGTCCCTGTAGCGCCATCTACAGAGTCACAGAAATTTCAGGCTTATAATCCAATACAGCAGGCGCTTGGAACTGGCATAGCTGGTCTGAGCCTTTATAAAGGGCTTATGGGATAATGAATATTATAGACATTCAGGACAACCTAAAGAACTTCTCTGAAAATCAACTTATTAATGAAATGCAGAGGCCTTCAGGCAATGCGCCTCAGTTTTTGGTTTTAAGTGAGATCACACGCCGCAAACGTATGCGCGACAATTTCAATATGCGTAAAGCAGCAGATGAACCAACTGTTGCTCAAGAAGCTGTAGCTTCTGCTGGTGTGCCTGCACAAGGAATCATGGGTATGTCTGAAGCTATGGCACCAAAAGCTGCTATGGCAGAAGGCGGCATAGGCTCTGTTATGTCTCGGCCGATGAAATCACAAATGCCTCAGCCAACACCAATGCCACAGGATGGGATTATGGCTATGGCTTCTGGCGGCTCTACAGGGCAAAGAATAGAAGAAAGACGCATGAAGAACGGCAAGATAGGTCTGTTTCAGGGAAATACATTTCTAGGCACAAAACAAGATAGAGATGGTGACGGAGATTCCCTTGCTAGTCAGATAGGCTTTGGTCAAAAGGGTAGCATTGTAGAGTCCATCAAAGACGCATTAGGCTTTTCTAATGGTGGACGAATAACTATACGTCATTCAGAAGGAAACATGACCGATGAGGAATATGAACAATTTATGCGGGAGCAAGCTGAAACTGAGGGCATGACCCTTGATGAACATTTTGATTATGCAATGGATTCGTTGGACAGGGAAATTGAAAAAACAAAGCCCAAATTGCCCAAGATACAAAAGCGTATGGCGAGTTCGATGTCGTATGGAGGTGTAATAAAGGCCCAGAACGGAATGCCTCTAGGTCTACGTCAAAGAAATCCCGGCAACATAAGACCCGGCGCTGGCTTTATAGGTGAGTCTGGCGATGATGGCGGCTATGCCACATTTGGTTCAGATGACGAGGGTTTGAGAGCAATACAGCGACTGCTGATGACCTATGGAGATAAGTATGGGGTCAACACCCTCAGAGGGCTTGCCAACAGATATGCACCGCCATCAGACAACAATCCAACTGGCAACTACATAGATTTTCTTGCAGATAAAACAGGCATAGACCCTGATGCTGAGATTAATCTTGCTGATAGAGGCTCTGATATTATTCCTGCCATAGTTGGATTTGAGCAGGGGCAACAGCCATACAGTCAAGCACAAATAGACAGAGCAATCAGAGCCGCTGGCACTGATGATCCTACAGAGGTAGGCGCTATATTAGCAGAGTCTTTAGATGACGACTCGCCAAGTATGTTATCAAAAGCTCTTTCTGCTATTAATCCTATAAGTGAAGCCGCAGCGTCAACACTCACCCCAACTGGGAACACTCAACTGATGCTGGAGGATGATCCAGAGGTTGATTCTGGCAGAAGCTCTCCTGCATTGACTGCCCTTGAGAGGATGAAGAGACTTGGTGAAATTACTAAGAAAAAAGAGGCAGGAATCGAAACAATAGGCGCAGATCTTCCTCCGGGTGACTTAACAGCTTTACCTGAAGATCCACGTTTATTTGCTAATCAGCCAGAAGCTGCAAGAATAAAGCGGGAACAAGCCATGATAGCTGGTGGCGGCCCTTCTCCTGAAGAAATCGAAGCTATGGCTCAAAGAGATGCCTCACCGCCTGTCTCTGATAATTTAACAACAAGTGTGCCTAGGGGGGATGATTCTGCTGTAACTAGCAAAGATAAGGAAACTCCTTCAGGCGACCCATCAGGAACCCCCCTAACTTTAGAGGGGGAAATATTGAAACTACAAGAGGACATGAAGAAAAGCAGAGACCAAGACAAGTGGCTGTCACTTGCTCAGGCTGGCCTTGCCCTTATGTCATCTAAAGAACCCACCTTGCTAGGTGCTTTGGGAGAGGCTGGCCTTTCTGGGCTTGGGGCTATGAAAGAGGCGGAGTCTCGCTATCAAGAGGGTGTTATTGATTTGATAAATGCTAGGTCTAAGTTACAAAAAGCCAAAAAGCCAGCGATAGAGCAAAAAGATATACTCGATTCTCAAATAGAGATAATGAAAGACCCCCTAGCCACACCCACAGAAAGAGCTAGAGCCAAATCTATAGTGGACAGTATAGTTGGTGGAGCCGGGTTTGGCCTTGTAAAAATCCCTCAACAAGCAGCTTCTTAGGGGGTGAGACATGGGTGAATATTACCCAAAAGGTCAGTCTGGAAGAACTTACGGCTTTAGCATTCAAGGCGATCAGCCCACAGAGTATGAAAAGCAGTACGCCGCTCAGTATATATCTGGGCAAGGCGATATCTTTGTTGGCGATGAATCTCCATTAATAGGCACAGACGCAGACGAAGAGCGTGGCTTCTTTGGTGCTGTCGGCACAGGTATCGACACACTACAGATGATGTATGGCTCCGCTCTTGAGGGTGTTGGAGAAACTACTGGCATAGCCGCGTTAAAAGACATCGGCTCTGGCATTATAGAAACAAATAAACAACAGCTTCAGGAATCTGGAGCAAAAGCCACCAGACTTGATGATGTAAAAGACATCGGCACTGGGTTCCAATTTTTCAAAGAAACACTTGGCGAGCAAGTCCCTCAGTTTGGGTCAACCATACTTGGCGGTGCTGCTGGTGGCAAGGCAGGTGCTGTTGTTGGTAGCGTTGTTCCCGGAGTCGGCACGGTTTTAGGAACTGCGGTTGGCACAGTTGTCGGTGGTCTGGCAGCAAATATTCCCTTCTTTTATGGAGGAAATCGAGAAGCTCAGAAAGAAGCAGACCTAGAAGCTGGTCGTCCGATACAGGTCGATGAGGGCGTTGCCGCCCTTACAGCCATACCCCAAGCAACGCTTGACTTTATCGCTGACAGATTCCTGATAGGAAGAATTGTAAATCCTAGAGCGCTTAAAATGGGGGGTATATTTAGTCGTGCCGCAAAAGGTATTGGGGCTGGTTCTCTTGCAGAAGTCCCAACAGAGGTTGGTCAACAGCTTCTTGAAAGATTGCAAGCTGGTAAAAGTATAACCAGTCAAGATGCTATAGATGAATATGTTGAGGTTGCTGTAGCCGCTGGAATAGTTGGTGGAACTGTAAGAGGCGGCACTGGCGTTTTAGGTGGGGATGTAAGAAAGAAAGAGGCGGCTGAGGCTCAACGTCAACTAGATGAAGATTCTATTGAGGAGGGGCAAAGGGCTGGAGAAAGAATTGTAGCTGGTAAGGTTGGTTTTGATATTCGTATGCCGCCAGAGCCAGAAGAAGCTCAAGCCACACCTGAAGAGACACAGCCCACAGCCGAGGTCACTGACACAAATCTCACCAAAGAACAAAAAACTCTGGCCTTAGCAGAGGCAGCAAAAGAAGCTAAACGTCCCTTTTCTCCTATTCCTATATTATCTTTAGAAGAGACACAGCGTAATGCAGTTCTCGCCTCTCGTGAGGGAACAAGCATCAAGCCTGATGCCGATGTTTCCAGAGAAGAAATAGTTAAGGTGTTTGGAGAAGATGCCGCCGCACAATTTGATCGCATCCAACGTCCTAGTATAGCTCCAAAACCAAAGTCACCTATCTTTACAGTAAAACAAAAAGACCTTGTTAAGGCTGAACTTGATAAGCGTGGCAAGGTTAATAAAGGCCAGCTTAAACGAGCGGCAAAGACAGACTCTACTGAAATAATAGATGAAATATTAAGAGACCTAGAGAATGACGGTGTTGTTAAGCACACTGGCAGGGGAAGATATAAGCTATCAACAGATCCAACTCTTGATCCTTTGTACAGGCAAAAGCAGCAAAGGGACAAAGCAAGAAGTTCCATAGAACAAATTGAAGCCCCTAAAAAGGCCGCCATTGAGGCTCGCGACAAAGCCCTTGAGCAGGGCAATGTGGTAGCTGCCAAGAATCTAAACAGTCAAATAGACGAAATAGAAGCTAACGCTGCGGAGCCTAAAAGATTGCTTGCTGAGGCAGAAGCGGAAATAGATGCCGCTGACGCTAGGTTAAAAGAGCAAGAGGCAGTAGAAAAAGCTAAAACAGAAAGAGAAGAAGCTGAGACAGCGAGTAAGGCCGCTAGAGAGGCAGAAGCCGCTCAATATAGGGATGAGTATAATCGTAAAAGAAAAGCCATAGCGGCAAAGCTGAGGCGCTACCTGAAGAGTCTTGGGCTGTCTGACGTTTCTCTTGATATTGCCGACTACATAGAGAGAGATGCTGGATTAAAAGACCCTAATACCGAGGGTGTTTATGATCCAACAAAGAAGTCTATCTCTTTGGCTATGTCAATATATGACCCAACGATGACAGATGCGGAGTTCTTCAACTCTCTTAGAAGCGTTCTGGATCACGAGATAATTCACGCCTTGCGTGATTTAGGTCTATTTACTGACGCAGAATACAAAACCTTGGTAAAGGCTGCACAAAACACAAAGTATGTCGCCATTAAGGGTGGAGAAACTGTAAAAAGAGCATACACATACCATGACCGGGCGATAAAACTTAATCCAAAAGATCCAAATATGTCTGAAAAAGAATATCAGGATCTTGTTGATGAAGAAGCCATATCTGAAATGTTCCGCTCATACGCAGATGGACGCTTGAAGGTTGTTGGAAAGCCAAAAACTCTATTCGACAGAATTATGAGGTTCTTCAAGGCTATTGGTCAGGCGCATGATGAGGAGGGCTTCAACTCCGCAGCCTCTATCTTCGACAACATAAAATCGGATGACAAATCAAAGCAGGTGGGCGGCAGGCAAAGAAGGCCGTTCACCGCTCCAAGTAGTAATGCCAAGTATTCTACAGCAGGAATAGTGGCTGGTTATATCGCCCCAGACCTAGGCAACATTGAAAGAATTAATCAAGACTTCCGATCTGTTACAAAAAGAATACCAAAATTAACAGACGCAGCGAAAAAGCTGTTAGAGGGAGAAATTACATACGATCAATATGATGACTTAGTTAATGAGTTTAAGCCAATTATCCCATATGAAACTGTGCCTGCCCCTGAAAATATGGAGGATATGCGTAATGCACTAGAGGCTTCAGATAAGAGAAAACTGGAGAAGCTGGGCAAGGGCAATCTTATCGAAAATGGCAGAAGGGTTAAGTTGCGTCTTGATATCCCTGCGTACACTCGTCAGGGAGTTTGGATTCCAACAATACATGGTCAAGACAACCGCACGATTGCACATGAAAGCACGGCAATCATCACAGACGCACAGTTCAGTGCCAACGAAAGAGTTGCGGCAAGGATAGCCGCTGGCGCTCAAAAAGGGCCATTTGCCACAATAGATGGTAGTTTTGTTCAAGCTACACCAGATGAGGCATTTGCCATAGCGCAAGAAATGATGAATGATCCAAACGCGGTGCAAGTAGGGTTTGATCCAGAGCGCCACTCTTACTTCTATGATCGCACCACAACACAGCCAGTGATTGCCGCAGAGCAGGTGGTTCAAGTCGGCCCACTGGTAATGGCTAGAAACCCAGTATTTTCCCCTAAGAGCCAGTTCAAATATTCGACCACAAAAAGTTCTATAGAACCTTTTGTCTCCACACCTGAAAGAGTAAAGAGCAATGTTGGTAGGTCACAGGTTGGTATTGACGAAAAATTGGCTCAAGCCTCCGTGCTGCACAGAATTGATGAAAACAACGAATTTATCGACACTCGTATTTTTAACAATAAGGCTAAGGCCGTACTAATAGATGTTCCTGTTGCCCTGAAAATACTTCAGGAAGAATCAGGCAATGTAGTTTTAGATCCTAATAAAGAAGAGGACTTTAGGAAAATTGTTCTAATTATGGCGGCTGAGGCAGAGGCCTCACTTCGTGGCGACAAGAGTGCCATTGGATGGTATGCAGATAAAATAGTAACAATGTTTGACCTGATCTCTACTATAAAGTCAGGTAATCGAATGATGTTTCCTGACATTGGTATTGACCCAGATCACAGGGCGGCATTCACATTCGCTATGGCAGTAACATCTAACGGTGTAGCGGTAACAGATAACTTTCAATACGCGGCGGAGCAATACAAGGCTTGGGTGGAAACGGGAAGATTCCCAGTAAAAGGTTTTGGCGCTCAAGGCCAAGATGCCATGCGAAAGGCATTTGAGTTTTATAACGCTTTAAAAGACTCCGGCAAAACAGATGCAGAAATACAAAATTACCTGAGCCAAAAAACAACAGTGGGTGAGTTAAAGAAGGATCCTGTATTTAAAGAGTTTGGCCTGACAGTGCCTAGTCAGGACTCAGTAAGCACAGAGGTTAGTGTAGCTTATATACTTGGGCCAAAAATAGGCGATGGCTTTTATATGAATCTCACTGGCAATTTCAACCCACTCACAATGGACTTGTGGTGGATGCGTATGTGGAATCGCATCATTGGAAAGCCATTCAAAGAGCCTACTAATGCTACTAACGACAAAAACAGAAAGAGAATACTAAAAGCCCTTGAGGGTGATCTAAATGAATACGAGCAACGAACTATTGAAGAGACTATGCTTGATGAGGGTCTGGATTCGATAGAGGGGCAGAACGTAGATCAATTTGCTGTTGCGCTGAACGCCAAGTTCCAAAGAGAGTTTAATAGATACGGGGCAGATGAAAAAGATCTTAGGCCTATTAAGACGAAACTCTTTAAGGCAGCACATACACATTCAAAAAATTTAAGTGGTAAATTTGAGCAGGCAACCCCCAGAAATGGCACGGAAAGAGCCATAATGAGGAGAGCCGCAGAAAGTGCTAGGGAACTTTTAAAAGAAAGAACTGGCACTGATATCAACAATGCCGACTTTCAGGCATTGATGTGGTATCACGAAAAGAGGCTTCTCGCCTCTATGGGGGCAAGACCCGGAAGAGGCTCTGACAACGACTATGTTGACGGAGCTGTAGAATACGCAAGGAAGGAAGGATTTACTAATGACGAAATTGCAGAAGCACTCCCCTCAGCAGACAGAAACAGAGTCTATCCTGACTCAGGTGCCGGACGGGCAGATGAACAGATTAGTAGACAGTCTGCTAAAAACGATACCTCCGCAAACCTCAAATACAGCGTTAGTCCAGCAAAAGCTGCGACAATCGCCGTCAGGATTGGTGCAGGGGATAATGGACGAGTATGGGGTAGACAGAGATCAAGCCGAAGAGTGGGCGAATATGATGTAGCTGTAGAATACAAAGCGTTCCCATTTGCCAACAGATTATTTAATGAGCAAGGTATAAAAGTTCCTGTTATTTATGAGCTTGCTCAAACAGTTAAATCTGCACAGCAGTTTGCAGAAGCAATAGACGCTGCAAAAAGATTGCAAGGCCCGCTAGGAGCGTCTGTTTATGTATATCCGACAGAAACAACCTCTGATGAAACTGGTTACGCAGACATGAGGCTGTTTTTAACAGAGGATGGTGGGGCTGGATTTGCCTTGAAAGACGGTGGCGTTGAAGGCGTTACAGACATTGTATCTGTTTTTAATACACCCAGAACACCCTATGTAGAAGGTCAGGAAAGGGGGAAGGGAACTGTTGTAAGTGATGTGCTTAGAAAGCCAGTTTATGCAGGATTTAATTATTCTGCAATGAGGTTGGCTATTGAAGAGGGCGGTAACAAGCTGGATGCTTTTGATACCTTCCTTCCGGGGGCTTACAGTGCAAACGGATTTACAATCAGAGCAAGAGTGCCTTGGAACGATGAATATTCTCCAGTTGGCTGGGATAAGGATTCGTACAAGTTCTTTAACAATGGAGAGCCAGACCTTGTTCTTATGTATTACAACCCTAAGCGCAGGTTCACATATAAAAATGGCGACAACGAAGGCGAGCGCTTTTCAGACATAGATGAAGCTATTACCGCACAAAACGGCGCGGCTCTAAATCCAAACTCAGCTAATAGATTTCTTGATACGGAGAGAGCGGAGACGGTACAGCTTGTTGAAAACGATGATGCCACCATAGGTGAATTAGACGGAGATCAGTTAGCTGAGTTAAATAAGGCTCAGGAGATGCTTGAGAGCCTACCAAGATCCACTAAAAAGTTTTCTACAGCACCGTCAAATCCTTTTGCAACAATCGCTGCTCCTAAAAAATTTCCGGGGTTTGAAAAATATAATTCACTATTCGGTGTTATAAAAGATAACAACAGACCTGTGCCAGTTTTGTTGTTTGCTGGAAAACATGGTGAGGGCAGTGATGGACAAGGTGGCTTTGGAAAGTATCACATCACAGAACGAGGCCATGAAAAATCTCTTGTTGATAACTCAAAATTTCCAGATATCGAAACAGCTATACAACAACTGTTTTTTGCTTGGCACAGACAGGGACACAAAGATGGAGAGAGCGTAGTTTCATCTCCTGATGGAGGTAGATCAAACAAGGATCTAAGACTGGAATGGGCAAATCCCTCACACAGTTCGCCACCAATAATTATTTCATTACAATATGGACTGGTTTCAGATCAAACAGTTTTGTCTGAATTTGGATATAGTAGACCTGTCCCTGTTTATTCAGTCAGAACAGCTTTCCCAGACTCAAAAGCCATTAAAGAAAGGCAGAGAAAGCGCAGTGTTTCTTTCTCTCCAGTTGCCGCTGACTCCACGCCGATGAGGGTTGCCGATCAAAACAACTTCATCACCTATTCTGCGTCATATAATACAATAGCTAAAATATTGAGCTTGGGGGGCTTCAATCCATTATTGAGCAGAGATAAGGCAAACAAGGTATCTGAGGATTTCCTCATTAAATTTCAAGATGCATTCTTGCCAGTGGCAAAAATGATTGATGACCTCAAGTCAAAAGGGTTGTCCATAGCCGATGGCATGGACACATACTTACAGGAGACGTTATTTCATGGAAGGATTGGTGATCAATTAAACACAAGACAAAAAGAGGTATATGAGCCGTTAGTAAACACAGTAAAAGCCCTAAACATAACTGACGATTCCCTTGAGTCTTTGAAAAGTCAAAGTGACTACGTCAGAAAGGCCATAGAGGACACAGACAGTACAAAAATGGCTGTGATTGATGCTTATCTCTATGCCTTACACGCGAAAGAAAGAAACGCCTATATAGCGTCAATAAACAACGATCTTGAGTTTGGGTCTGGAATGGATAACGCTGAGGCTGACCGCATAATCGCATGGGTAGAAAATCTTGATGTTCAAAACAGATCCATAGTAAAGAACGCTCAAGAAAAAGTTAGTGCGATTATTGCCGACACAAACAGGGTTAGGGTTTCATCTGGATTAACTCCTGATTTTGACAGTCCAGAACCATTACTTTTAGAAAACGGAGAGAACACACCACCACCTCGTTACAAAAACTATGTTCCGTTGAGGGGTATATTTGATGCTGATGGAGAGGCCCAAGAGGATGGATATTACACAGGTGGAGCTGGCACAAAAGGTTATTCAGTTAGGGGTCGTGAAGATCAGAGACACCTTGGAAGATATGATTATGCCACCAATATTTTGGCAGCAGTGTTTTTACAAAATCAAAACGCGGTAATAAGATCAGAAAGAAATAAGGTTGGCATATCTTTCTTAGAGCTTCTTGAATCCGATCCTCAGTTAACCAGTCAATACGCAACCATAGAAAGAAAGGCTCCATTAACCAGAGGGCTTGTTAATGGTTCTGTGAGAACAATAGTTGATAGGAACGCTGTAAATGACCCACATATATTGACTGTTAAAAGAGGTGGGGAGCATGTCTATGTTAGGTTTAGAGACAGGAGACTTGCAGAGGCATTAAAAGGCAGTGTCGGAGGGTCGATTCAAAACGCAGGTGGCCTAACCAAGGCAATGGGTACTTTGAATAGATATTTGTCTAACATCAACACCTCCTACAACCCAGAGTTCTTAATAACAAACCTTGTTAGAGACCTTCAGACTGTTGGCGTAAATATTAGTCAGTTTGATGAGAAAGGTATTGTGAGAGAGGTTATGGGTGGCCTCGTTGAAGCCGCAAAATCAATTAAACACGTTGTGATTGATGAAAAGAACGTAACAGATGATCCAAATATCTCGGCGGCAGATTTAACTGGCGCGGCTTTATTTAGAAGATTCCAGAAAGCTGGCGGTCAGAATGCCACAAACCAGATCAGCGATCTAAATGATCAGGTTGCCAACATTAAAAGACTTGCTGACGGGATCAGCGATCAGGGATTTAAGGGCAAGTGGAACAATGTCAAAAATAGTTTTGTTGGAGAAAAAATAGGAAGTCTGTTTAGTCTCTTAGAAAATTCCAACACTGTCGTTGAAAATGCGGTTCGTGTTTCTACGTTTAAGGCACTTGTTAGAAGGGGAATGAGTGAAGAGAGGGCCGCTTTTGCCGCTCGTAATGTTAGTGTGGATTTTGCCAAAGGTGGTCAATACAAACCTTTAATGAATGGCTGGTATCTGTTCTATAACGCATCTTTGCAAGGAACATTCGCGCTCTTAAACGCCGCCACCAGATCCCCCACAGTGCGTAAATTGTGGGTTGGTTTGATGGTATCTGGATTATTGCAAGATCAGATAATGGCGGCAATGTCTGATGAGGACGAAGATGGTCAGTTGGTGTATGACAAAATCCCCGACCATGTATTGGAACATAACTGGATAATACCAGACTTTTTCGGTGTAACAGGAAGGTCATACATGACCATACCACTGCCATACGGATTAAATATGGCAACTAACATTGGAAGATCTCTCAGTAGGGCGGCAAGAGGTGGGTACACCCCTACTGAGGCTGGTGAATCTATGCTTGGAACGCTACATGAAGTTCTTAACCCACTTGGGGCAACAGAAAAATTCTCTACTTCAGCTTTGCCAACCATATTAGATCCATTCATTGACATTTTCACCAATGAGAACTTTGCAGGGAAGCCAATATACAAGGAGACATCTCCATTTGACCCAACGCCACCACCTGACAGTCAACTATATTGGTCTACAACATCTCCCTCTGCAAAGTGGATAGCGCAAAACATAAACACTTTGACTGGAGGATCATCTGTAGAGAAAGGCTTTGTAGATTTATCTCCTGATGTCATTGAGTTTTGGACTAACTTTGTTACAGGTGGAGCTGGTAATTTTGTAAAATTATCAACAGATCTTGGAACAGTTACTTTGCCTAAAGCTCTGGAGGATGGGTTTGATGAAAAAATGGTCAGGCAAATACCTTTCTTTAGAAAAGTGTTTTACTCTGCATCTGAGCGAGAAGATCTTGCCCTGTTCATAAACAATAGAAATAGGGTTTTGCAAGCGAGAGAGGTGTTGCAAGATGCCTTTGAGCGCGGAGACACTCAGTTAATTGATCGAACCAGACTAAAGTATGCCGATGAACTCAGGATAGCTGGTATAATAAAATCTATAAATAATGGTCGGAACAGATTATTAAGAAAAATGGCTCAAATAAAAGACAACCCCAGAATACCTGATGAGCAAAAAGAAAAAATTATAGAGAGATTAAGCGAGCAAGTTGAGGCGTTAGTTAAACGCGCCAACATTGCCGCAAAAGATTTGTAGGTGTTCTATAGATTGATCTCGTCATGCTTTAAGGTAATCTCGATTTTACTCACATCACACAGCAATAAACATACATGGGGACTGAGTGATTAGAGATCTATAGCCTTGTGTTCTGCCCCTTAGGAAGAGGGCTAGGACATCGACAAACCTACTGCTCGTTGCCCACGGAAAGGAGTTGTGATTACCCCCCAAAAAAAGTTATGTGGAACTTTTACCATCTATCCATTCTTGAATAGATCTCTTAGTCCACCTCTGTGGATTTTGAATGATTGGCTTTGGAAAGCTCTCATCATTCTTTCTTATCCCATACAAAGATTGTCTGGTCATAGATAAAACAGAGCATAAATCCTTTATGGAAATAAGCTCGTCTATTGTTGATATCCCTTTTTCCATCTCTCAAATCCCTCTGTTAAGTTCTTAAATTTTTCTCTGGCCTCAGAGTTGTTTCTGAGATCAGTCCTTGATTGTATTTCCAGCTTCGCTCTCATGGTGTTGGCAATGCTTTCTTCGGTGTTATCTTCCGCACCGATAAAGACACCAAAATCCTCATTCCGACAAAGCATTCCTGCGCTTGAAATCATCTTCTTAATTTCACGCTCTTGCTCAGGCACTACAGGCTCTTCCTGATCATTTAATTTGACCATTGCCACCATGTAGCGAGACCCAACCCAATCAGTGTGCAGACTTGGTGGACACTCATTGGGATGCAGGGACAGCCTAAGAGTAATGCCGTTTCTATCTTGAGACATGGATATTTTTACTGCCTCAAAATTTACAGCCGCATCCCGAACCTCATTCATCTTTCCACCCTCATCTGATTTTGTCTTG